>ERZ761602.1247-NODE-1247-length-47380-cov-5.949709_pt1 | contig 47380 bp, 39 predicted proteins | sample MGYA00512165_ERZ761602 | MGnify/ENA primary metagenome ERZ761602 (study PRJEB28899, sample SAMN02445085) | bioreactor sludge metagenome | biome: EBPR sludge; isolation source: Thorneside wastewater treatment plant | place: Australia: Brisbane, Thorneside...
TGTGCCCGGCATCGGGGAGGTCGGTGAGCGAAGCGAACCGGGTGGGGTCGTCCCGTCCCGCGGGAGCGGGCCCCCCGATGCGTAGGAGGCCAACATCTGGCGGACGGAGCACCACGCCCCGGTAAGCTCCGCGAATGTCTGCTCTGGCCCTGGCGGCTGCCATGTTCCTTTCTCCCCAAGATGTCCTGACCATCGTCGGCAAAGCCGGGCCAGGAAAGGGCAAGCACATCGTCCTCCTCGCCGGCGACGAGGAGTACCGTTCGGAAGAGGCGTTTCCCCAACTCGCTAAGATCCTCGCCGAGCGACACGGGTTCACGTGTACCGTCGTCTTCTCGCTGAACGCTCGCGGCGAGATCGACCCCAATGTCCAGACCCACCAGCCCGGCATCGAGGCGCTCGATCGCGCGGACCTTTGCGTCATGCAGCTCCGCTTTCGTCAATGGCCGGATGCGCAGATGAAGCACTTCGTCGACTACTATCGGTCGGGCAAGCCGATCCTTGCCCTCCGGACGAGCACCCACGCCTTTTCGTACCCGCCCGAGTCGACGAGCGCTTACCGAGCCTACGGCTTTCAGAGCAAAGACTGGCCGGGCGGCTTTGGCAAGCAAGCGCTCGGCGAGAACTGGGTCAGCCACTGGGGCAACCACGGATCCCAGGCAACCCTCGGCGTCGTCGAGCCTTCGCAGCGCCTGCACCCCGTACTGCGTGGCGTGACCGAGGTCTTTGGCCCGACCGACGTCTACGAAGTCTCCCTGCCCGCCGACGCGACGATCCTGATGCGCGGCCAGGTCCTCACCGGGATGGAGCGGACAAGCTCCGCCGCCACCGATCGGAAGAAAACGGTCCAAGGCATCGAGCAACCGGTGAACGAGCCGGCCATGCCGATCGTTTGGTACCGCCGGCCCACAAACCCGGCCGGGAAGCAAAACGAGATCCTCGTGACGACGATGGGGGCTGCCACCGACCTTCTCGACCCCGGATTCCGCCGACTGCTGGTCAACGGCACCTACTGGCTCCTCGGACTGGATGTGCCCAAGAGCGCGAGTGTCGATTTCGTGGGTCGCTATGACGCGTCGCCGTTTGGATTCGACGGTTTCAAGAAAGGCGTCAAACCACGCGATCTTCTTTGAAGAACGGCCGGTGGGAAACCTGTGGAAAACTCCCAATGTATCCCCCCCTCGATTGAGCCCTGTTACAATCTCCTCATGAAGCGAATGCTAATCTGCTTGGTCGTCGCTCTTCACCCCGAAAGCCTTTTCAGAGCGTCGAAAGTGCAAGACACTGGGTCCCCAACTCGGCGGAAAAGTATGGGATGTCTTTTCGGTCGATGAAGGCACGGAGACTTGGGTGCAAAATGGCGTTGTCCGGACGCGCAACATGCTGAAGTACACGATGGTTGAACAGGGCAAGCTGATCACGTGGCCCGTGGGCGGTGGAGGTAATCCGGACTGATGGTTGCCATCTCCTGTTCGGTCGCCTGGTTATTGAGCCAGGCAACTCCCGCCGTGGTCTTCGCCATTGGTGGTTCGAATTCGGTGTCCGACCTGAAAGCACTCGTCAGCGCCGACCGCCCCGAGCTGAAGCGAATTGCGGAGGAGCGAGGCTATTCGATCGTTGAGTTCTCAGAGGGAGTCGTCGTCGAGATCGGAGATCCGCTCGGGGTCGATCGGCGTCGTGCGCGATGCGCGATCCTCCGTGCGCTCGCTGATAGTAACGGCACGATCCGTCTCGGCGATCTCGGAACCGACGCACGTGAGGAGATGAGACGACAGCTCTCAGCTTACTCAGCAAACCCGGATTACCGTGGGATTGGAGATTCGGACAAGACCCCTGTGCGGTTCCAGTGGGGCGCTGCCATCAAGATTGAAGGAGAAGGGAAGTCGTTTGCGACGTTCAACTTCATTTCGCCGCCGTCGGGGCCTTCTCCCGATCCGGTCAAGCTTCCTGATGTGGCAATCCGCGAAAATCGAAGTAAGGCCGTCGTGGACGAGGTGGATAACTCCCTCTTCGAAACCCGATTTGTTTCGGCCAGAATGGGTAGCGGGGTCACCTCCAGGTCGCGCCTCATTGTCGTCTATGTCACCAAGAAGGAACAGGAGTCGGCGCAAGCCTTAGCCGAATTCGAGAATGTGGCGGCGACGCTGAAGGATCGTCTCGGCGCGAAAGAGCCCCAGGCCGGAGAGGCATTCAGCGCTCTAACCCCGGAAATGCAGGCCGGACTGAACGCGGACATGCGCGCGAACTTCCGTCGCCTCGGATTCACCGACGTCGAGGATGCGCGGCGGTGGCTCCTGCGCACGAAAGTCGTGAGCGCGAGAACGCACTTTCAACTCGACTGCACGATCATGGGTTCAAACGGAATACCGACGAGCGTCTCATTCACGCTCGTGCCCTGAAGGCCTCGCTTGGTCCCAGGCCCCCTTGCGTGCGGGTTTGTTTTTTCAGTATCATTCTCAATAATGAGAACAAAGCTCTCCCGCAATGAGCTGATCGCCCATCCGGTGCGCCTGAGCATTCTCGGCGCGCTCGCCGGGCGCGAGCTCACGGCGGAGCAGTTGGGCCAGATTCTCGACGACATCCCGCGCCCGTCGCTCTATCGGCACATCGCGTTGCTGGTCGAGGGTGGGCAGATCCAGGTCGTTTCCGAACTGCGCCGGCGCGGGCGGTCGACCCGGTTGCTCGCCCTCAGTGACGGAGCCGGCCGCCTCGACCGCTCGGCGATCGATCCCGAGGATGTCGACGAGAATCGGCATCTCGTCGACACGTTCTTCGCGCGGCAGATGGCGGGTTACGCCAACGCGATCCGCGACCCTTCGATCTCGCCGGGAGACTGGCGGTTGCTGGGGACCGTGCTGACGCTCAGCGAGGAAGAAGAGCGCGAGCTTCTATCCGGCCTTCAGGTGTTGATCGAATCGTTCGATGATCGCCCCGCCAGCGGTCGACGGCGACGAACCCTGATCTTCGGCAGCCTACCGAATCGCGATTTGCCCACTCAGACCCAGGAGTAGAACCATGACCTTCCTTTCCACGATCGCGGCTCTGGCCGCTACCGTTCAACCCTCGCCATCGACCCTGATCGAAGAGTGGCTCACCTCCCTGAATGCAGGTTCTCTCGAGGCCTGTCGCGTCTTCCATCGGCGAGCGCCGTGGCCTGCGAAGGCGGACGAGGTCGCGGAACAGAGCTTCGCCCTGTTCCGGCGGACCGGCGGATTCACCCGAGTGCGCGACCTGCCCGATCGCGAGGGCCGGACCGAAGTTCTGGTTCGGGCCAAGCTGATCGACGACTACCGGATTTTCGCCATCGGAAAGAACGCCGAGGGCGCCCTCGAACCCAGCGTCACGTCTCCGCCGCGGGCGCTCCTTCTCAAGGAGGTCCCGGTGGCGACCCGGGAGACCTTGCCGTCCCGGGTTCAAGCGTACATCCAGGGGCTCGCCCGTGCCGGGCGTTTCAGTGGGGCCTATGCGTTGGCCGAAGGCGACGTCGTTTTGGCGAAAGGCGCGTTCGGATTGGCTCACCGGGGCTTCGGGGTGAAGAACCGGTTCGATACGAAGTTCAATCTCGCTTCGATGGGGAAGATGTTCACCGCGATCGCGATCGGCCGTTTGGTGGATGCCGGAAAGCTCAGATTCGACACGAAGATCGGAGAGATTCTGCCCGACTATCCGAATGCCACCGTCCGCGATCAGGTGACGCTCCGCATGCTCCTCAGCCATTCGTCCGGGCTTGGCGACATGTTCACCCCGGCGTTTGTCGAGGGCTCGAAGGACCGCTGGAAGACGGTCGACTCAGTGCTGCCGCTCTTCCAGGACGAGCCGCTGCGGTTCGAGCCCGGCAAGGGTCAGTCCTACAGTAACGCCGGCTACGTTCTCCTCGGCAAGGTGATCGAAAAGGTGTCCGGCCAAGAGTACTGGAGATTCCTTGAGGAGCAGGTCTTCGATCCGCTCGGGATGAAGGACACCGGTGCATTCGAAATGGACCGCGACACTCCGAACCTCGCTTTCGGCTACACGAACGAGCCGCTCGATGGGTCCGTGACCTTGGGCGAACCGTACAACAACCTTTTCATGCACATCGCGAAAGGGAGTCCGGCCGGGGGTTCGTTCTCGACGGTTCCCGACCTGCTCAAGTTCGCGACGGGTCTTCGATCGGGCAAGCTGGTGAGGCCTGCGACCTTGCGCACCATGACGACGCTAAGCCAGGGCTTTCCGGACTATGGGCTGGGGTTCCAGCTTCGGCCGCTTCCGAGCGGTGGCATGGCTTACGGCCACGGTGGCGGCTTTCCCGGGATCAGCGGCGAACTGATCATCTATCCGGGGTCGGGCTACACGTTCGTCGCGCTCGCGAACTACGACCTGGAAGCGATGCGGGCGGTCGCACGGGTGCGCATGCTGGTCGGCGACGTGATTTCCGACCACTGAACCGAACATGGGAGAGCCCGTTACGTCTCCGCCCCGGGATGACGAACCGAGCTCTCCTACTCCTGACCTCGCCGGCGTTCGCCGCGGTCATGGCGATTTCATGGGCAATGCAGCGGCAACCAGGGGGCGCAGGGCGCGTCTACCCTCCACCCACGCGCGGCTGGGAGCAGGGCACGATTCTCTTGGGGAATCCGACCGATCGCTCGATCGAGATCGTGATCCATCCGAAGATGGACGGCACAGGGACGATCGCGTACGGCACAGCCACGCTCTCGGAGCGATCTCCCTCCTTCGGGTTGAAGGCGGGAAAGCCAAGCCGGATCACGCTGAACGGTCTCCGACCGGACACGAGCTATCGCTATCGTCTCACGATTCGAAACACCGAGAGTGAGGCCCAGAGTCCCGAGTATCGGATTCAGACCCAGCGCGCTCAGGGAGAGAGTTTCAGCTTCTTCGTTCAGGGTGACTCCCACCCCGAGCGAAATCCGAAGATGAACATACCTGCCCTTTATCAGAGAACCTTGGAGACCGCCGCCGAAGAACAGCCGGACTTCTTCGTGTGCATGGGGGACGACTTCAGTGTCGATACGCTTCATGAGCGGACTGCGGGAACGATCGAGGGCGTGTACCGAAAACAGGTGCCCTACCTTGGCCTCGTGGCGCACTCGTCGCCGCTGTTCCTGGTGAACGGCAACCATGAACAGGCGTCGAAAGCAAACTACGACGGGACGGCCGCAAGCCTTGGTGTCCTGGTGCAGAACGCACGAAACCGGAACTTCGCCCAGCCGGCTCCCGATGGGTTCTACTCGGGAAACCCTGAGGAGCTGAAACACATCGGTCATCTCCGGAATTACTTCGCCTGGACTTGGGGCGATGCCCTGTTCGTCGTGATCGACCCCTACTGGCACTCGGAGGTCGCCGTGGACAATGCCGTCGGCAAGGGCCCGAGGAGCGACGGCGGCGGCAAACGCAACCGTGACCTTTGGAACGTCACGTTGGGCGAGCGCCAGTATCGGTGGCTCACGAAGACCCTGGAGGAGAGCCAAGCGAAGTACAAATTCGTGTTTGCTCACCACGTCCACGGAACGGGCAGGGGCGGCGTGGAGAATGCTCCCTATTTCGAGTGGGGCGGTAAGGGTCGCGACGGCGCGGACGAATTCAAGGCGAAACGGCCCGGATGGGCGCTGCCCATCCATCAGCTCTTCGTGAAGACGGGGGTGACGATTTTCTTCCAAGGGCACGATCACATCTTCTGCCGCCAGGAGTTGGACGGGGTGATCTATCAATCGACACCTGTTCCCGCGGATGGCTCAAATGAGTTGATCAACGGCGATGCCTACCGATCGGGCGACAAGGTCGTCGGGGCGGGATTGGTCCGTGTCGGGGTGTCGCCGGAGAAAGTCACGGTGGAGTTCCGTCGATCGTTCCTTCCGGACGCCGAAAAGGAGGGGCATCGGCATGGTGAAGTCGCCCACCGATATGAAGTCAAGCCCAAAGGCGCAAGGAGCGGCAAGTGAAATCTCAACGAATCTGGGGCCTGATCCTCATCGGCATCATTGCCGTCGGTACGACGGCCTACACCACCCGGTCGAAACCTCGGACCGACCACGCCGTGGAGCGGGCTGCCACGATCGCGAGGCCTTTCGCGAAGTTCGCCCCTGCGGTGAAGACCCACGCCGACCACGAGCACTTCTTCGTCGAATCAGATGGAATGCCCGCCCACAAGATGATGGTGGGGATCAAGGCGTGGCAGCAGCAAGTCCCCCTGCCGCAGAAGTACACCGGAAACAACGCCTGGCAGTTTCCACTGTTTCCGACGCCGGCCAAGGAGCCGCTGAGCGCGAAAGAACACTTCTTCCGAGGTGCGATCGCAATCGCCGCGAACGGCGTCCCGATTTTCAACCCGATCAAGAACGATGGGCGGACCGACACCTTTCTCGCGGGTGAACTCGACGAGTTCGGGGGTCACAGCGGGCAAGGCGACGATTACCACTACCACATCCTTCCTATGCACTTGGAGAAGGCGATCGGCAAGGGCCTGCCGGTTGCGTACGCGCTCGACGGCTACCCGATCTTCGGGCTGACGGAGCCGGACGGATCGGCGGTGAAGGGCCTGGATCGATTCAACGGCCACACGACGGCAGCCCTTGGATACCACTATCACGGCTCTCTGACCTACCCGTATCTCAACGGGGGGTTTCATGGTGAAGTGGTCGAGCAAGAAGGGCAGGTCCACCCTCAGCCGCGTGCCTCGAGCCCGCGGCCTCCGACCCGTCCGCTTCGCGGCGCAAAGATCGTCGGCTTCGAAACGGTCAAGCCAGGCTCTTACTCGGTGACGTACACGCTCGCGGGAGAAACCCGAAAAGTGAACTACACCGTCGACAAGGACGGTGGCGTGACGTTCGAGTTTGTGGACGGCCAAGGAAGGTCCACCAAGGAGACGTACTCCGGCGGCGATCGTCGAGGAGGTCGCGGAGGTCGGGGCGGGGGGTCCCGCCCGGATGGGCTGGGGCCTCCTCCAGGTCCCCGGAAACCGTGGCTTGTCGACCACGCCAAAGAGCTCGATGCCGATCGAAATGGCGAGGTGTCGAAGTCTGAACTCTCCGATCAGTGCCGTGAAGCGTTCAAAGGATACGCAGGGGAGGCCACGGCGATCAAGCTTGCGGCGCTGCAGGATCGACCGACGGTGCGCAACGCGATCGGCGGTTTCGTCAAGGTCCACGCAAAGGAGCTCGATCAAAACGGCGACGGATCGATCACGGAAAAGGAGCTCATCGATTCGATGATGCGTATGTTCGACAAGCAAGACCGAGACGGAGACGGCAAACTTTCGGGTCGGGAGCTTGAGGGTTGAAGCGGCTGATCCTCGCAGGGGGCGTCCTTTCGGCTCTTCTGACGTGGCCCTTCGTTCAGGGCCAGGAGCGGCGTCCCGGTGGTTCTCCGGCCGTGTATCGAACCGAGGTTCCCGTGAGCGAACTGAACGTGATCGCGGGAGCGCCGACCTCTTCGAGCGTGATTCTGAGCATCCTCAGCCGGACGTCCGGAAGTGCCGAGGTGTCGCTCACCCTTCCGGGAGGCTCGGTCAGAACCGAGAAGGTAAAGCTGGAAGCCGAAGTGCCCTGTCCGCTGCTGATCGAGAAACTGCCTCCCGGGACGTCGGTCCCGTACGTCCTTCGTCAGGGCGATCAGAAAGTCGAGGGCCGTTTCTCGACCGCCCGTAAGGTGGGCGAGCGTTTCGTGTTTGCGATCCAGGCGGATTCGCACCTCGATGGCAACAGCGATGAGAGAGTCTACGAGCGAACGCTTGCCAATGTGAGGGCGGACAGACCCGATTTTCTCGTCGACTTGGGCGACACTTTCATGGTCGACAAGTACCCGGATCCGAAGGACGCGTTGAAGCAGTATCGTGCGCAGCGGTATTGGTTCTCTCGAATCGGGTCCGAGCTGTCGGTGTTTCTCTGCCTCGGAAACCACGATGGCGAAGTGGGCTGGCCGGCACGCGACGGGGAGTCGAGCGCGATCTGGGCTCGGGAGCAGCGGGAGAAGTTCTTTCCGACCATCCGGGAGAACGGCTTCTATTCCGGAGCGCCGACGAAAGGCCTCTACTACGCGTGGGTGTGGGGCGATGCCCAGTTCATCGTTCTCGATCCGTTCGTGGCGACCACGCGCAAGGCCCGAACCGACGAAGACGGCTGGAACTGGACGCTCGGCGAAACTCAGTTCAAGTGGTTCGAGGAGATCCTCAAGCAGTCGACCTCACGTTTCAAATTCGTCTTCATCCACCACTTGGTCGGAGGGTTCGGAAAGGAGGCGCGGGGTGGCGTCGAGGCTTCCGACCGGTTCGAGTGGGGCGATCACGAACGGTTTGGACAGCATCGTATCGGCTGGGCCGCACCGATTCACGCTCTGATGAAGCGGCACGAGGTGACGGCGCTCTTCCACGGGCACGATCACCTGTATGTCCGCCAGGAGCGCGACGGGATCGTGTACCTTGAGGTTCCGCAACCAAGTCACCGGCGAGGCGATCAAACATCCAGCGCCGAGGAGTATGGCTACAAGTCCGGGAAGATTCTTGGTTCCTCTGGACACATCCGGGTCACGGTGGACCCGGCCAAGGTAACGCTGGAATACGTTCGATCCGAGTCGGGTGACGGAAACCGCCGGATCGCCGATTCGGTGGATATCCCTGCGCTTGCCCGGTAACCTGCCGGCGTGGCAGTGTTCTTGGGCTTCGACGGGGGCGGGACGAAGGTCGCGGCACGTGCGGAGGATGCTTCCGGCGCAGTGCTCTTCGAGGGTCGGGGAGGCCCGGCCAACTGGGCCTCGACACCTCGGGGCGAGTTGCTCCACCATCTGGAAGATGCCGCCAGGGGAGCGCCGAAAGCTGACCACGTCGCCGTCTGTTTAGCCGGGCTCCTAACCGAGCAGGACGCGGGCGAGGTGGCGCGCGCCCTTCATGACCGGTTTCCGGGGGCACGGATCACGGCCTTCCCGGACTATGTGGCGGCCTGGGCTGCCTACGACGGGCCCGGCGATCCGATCCTCGTCCTTTCCGGGACCGGCTCGATCGTCGTGTCGGCCACGGAGAATGGCTGCGTCCTCAAGTCGGGCGGTCGGGGGCCGCTCCTCGGCGACGAGGGATCGATGGTCGACCTCGGCCGGGAAGCGATCAAGACAGTCGGTGAGGGACGACCGGATGAAGGGTGGCGTCGCGCGGTGATGGGCGATGCCGACCGGCTCGATGAGTGGATCGCGGAGATCTATCGGAGTTCGTCCGTGCCGAGTCGGGTCGCGGAGATCGGCAGTTTGGCGCTGCGGGCGGGCGGCCCGGAGTCGGAGGCGATCGTCCGAGTCGTCGCCGACCGGCTTGCGGAGACCGTCTGGACCCATTTGCGTTCGCGCGTCGAATGGTCCCAGCTGGCGCATCGGCGGACGCCTTGGAGGGTCAAGCGCGGTTCGGCGCCCGTGGGGCCCCCGGCCCTCGTGCTCGTCGGCGGCCTGTGGGAGGCCTCGCCAAGGTACGAGGACGAATTCCGGATTGCGATGCGCTTGCGCATCGATCGGGAGCATCGGATCGCGGAGGGTTGCATAATAGACCGGCTGAGGCACCCACCCGTTCTTGGGGCGGTGCGCCTAGCCCGGCAATGGAGCCTATGAGCACGGAGTCACGGAATCCCCGATCGTTTGGTCTCGACAAGATGTCTGCGGAAGAGATCGTTCGCTTGATGAACGAAGAGGAGCAGATTGTTCTGCGGGCCTTAGTCCACGCCGAGCACAGCCTCGCAAGCGCCGCGACGAAAGTTGCCGAAAACTACTTGGCCGGCGGCCGGGTGGTTTATGTCGGCGCGGGAACCAGCGGCCGGATCGCGAAGGCGGACGCGGCCGAAATGCCCCCGACCTTCGGCACCGACCCTGGCCGATTCATCGCGATCATGGCCGGTGGCGACGGCGTGATGGACAAGGCTGCCGAGGACGTCGAAGACGACGAGACCGCCGGCATCGAGGCGATCAACGATCTCGAATTGAACCGAAAGGACATCGTGATCGGGCTGGCTGCGAGTGGCAACACGCCGTTCGTGGTGGCGGCGTGCCGACACGCGCATGCGAAAGGGGTTTGGACCTGCGGCATCGCGAACGCGAAGAAGAGCGCGTTGCTCGAGGTCGTCGATCTGCCGATCCTGCTCGACACCGGCCCCGAAGTCCTTACCGGTTCGACCCGCCTGAAGGCGGGGACGGCCCAGAAGCTCGCCCTGAACCGGATTTCGACGGCCGCGATGGTATTGAGCGGCAAGGTGATCGAGAACCTGATGGTCGACGTGCAGGCCAAGAACCACAAGCTCAAGGACCGGTGCATCCGGATCGTTCGGGAGCTGACCGGCGTGACCGCGACGGAGGCGCTCGAACTGCTGGAGAGCCATCATTGGAACGTGCGCTCTGTCCTTTCCGAGCACCGGCCGTCGGCGCGCGCGTCGTAGTCGCGCCGGCCCAGAGGCCACGCCCTGGACGGGCGCTTTCGCCCCGGTCGGGCCCGGGTCTCGGCTTCCGTCCCTTGCCCCGTCGCGACTCGACGCGTAACCCGGTGGGCGTTCGGGCGTAAACTGTTTGACATGAGTTCCCGATCACTCTTGCGTTTGTCGTGGCTTGCCGCCGCGATGGTCGTCCTCGCGGTCGGATGCGGCGCCGGACAGGTGTCGACCACCGGAGGCACGAACACCACGGGAACGGCCACGGGGGTAACAACCGGAGACGCGACCACCGGAGCGACCACGGGCGGGACCCAGCCCACCGCGCCCCCGAACTATCGATACGAGGTCGTCAAGGTGTTGCCCCACGATCCGCGGGCGTTCACCCAGGGACTCGTCTTTCATGACGGCTACTTCCTCGAAGGCACCGGCCTGAACGGCGAGTCGACCCTGCGCAAAGTCGAGGTCGAGACCGGAAAGGTCCTCAAGAAGGTCGATCTCGAGCAGAAGTACTTCGGGGAGGGAATCGCACTCCTGAAGGACAAGATCTACCAGCTCACGTGGCAGAACCAGACCGGTTTCGTCTACGAGCTGAGCACGTTCAAGAAGCTCAAGTCGTTCGAGTACCCGGGCGAGGGCTGGGGCATCACGACCGATGGCGAGAAGCTCTTCGTCAGCGATGGCACGCCGTTCATTCGCATTTGGGATCCGGAGACCCTCAAGGAAACCGGCCGCATCGAGGTCAAGGACGACCGCGGTCAGATCTGGAGTCTCAACGAGCTCGAGTTTGTCAAGGGCGAGATCTACGCCAACGTCTGGCAGACCGACATGATCGCGCGCGTCGATCCGAAGACGGGGAAGGTGACCGGCTGGATCAACGTGCAGGGATTGCTCAAGCCGGAATACTCGAGGCCCGGGCAACCTCAGCCGGACGTCCTGAACGGGATCGCGTACGACGCGAAGACCGACCGCTTGTTCGTGACGGGCAAGCTGTGGCCCAAGGTGTTCGAGATCAAGCTAGTGAAGGTCGGATGAGCCGGGCGCTTTTCTTGAGCCCGATGGTACCGACCTTCAAACCCGAGGAAACACTCGCGTTCTTCAAGGACCTGCTCGGCTTCGCCGCGGTGATGGAGAGCGACACCTACTGGGTGTTGATCAAGGACGGGCTCACCGTCCACTTGTTGCCGGCCGGGCCGGACATCGGACAGATGGAGTTCTACCTCGAGGTCGAGGACGTCGATGCGCTATGGGCCGAGGTGGAAGACCGCGTGACCGAAATCCGGCATCGGGCACCGTTCGATCGCGACTATGGGATGCGCGAGGCCCACCTCGACATACCCGGTACGAACTGCCTGCTCTTCATCGGACAGTCGATCCGATAGAACAGCGCCACCGGAAGGCCGGTGAGGCTCCCGATCGCTAGCGAGTCTTCATTCAGCGCTCGACGACCGCGCTGACGATCGTATCGCCACGGCGCAGCGTCAGGACGATCTCCTTTCCGGTTTCCGTCATGCCGAACACGGCGTAGTCCCCGTCCAGCGACGGCTCGTCCTCAAGACAGATATAGAACTGGCTGCCGCCGCCGACCTTGCGGCCGGTACTCGCCATCGCCACGGCGTACTGGATGTTCAGGAGGCCGGTGTCCTCGAACGGGATCGTGTAGCCGGGACCGCCCGTCCCGATGTCGGGGTCGTCCAGGGGCTCGGTCTTCGTGAGGGGATCGCCGCCTTGGATCACGAATCCGGGCTCATAGCGATGGAATCGAATCCCGTTGTAGAACTGCTTGTTCACGAGGGAGACGAAGTTGCCGGTCGTGATCGGGGCGCGGTCCGTGTTCATCCTGAGCACGATCTCGCCCTTGCCTTCGATCGTCATCCGCACGGCGACGTTGGCCGCGACCGACACCGGCACGCGGGCCGATTTCGAAGGTTCCTCGACGCTTGTCGCGATGATCTCGGCGTCGCCCGGAGTGTCGGAAGCGGTGAACAGACCGTCGGCGTTGATGCTGCCGGCCGACGACGGCGATACGCGCCACGTCACCTCGGTGTTGGTCGCGCCGGTGACCGCGGCATTGAGGTCGAGGGTGCTTCTCGGGCTCATCAGGGGTAGCGGCGTCGGGTTCGTGATCTGGACGTTCACTCCGCCGGTCACCGTGACGTTCGCTCGTGCCGAAAGCGACGGATCGTCGGTGACCGTCACCGTCACCTGGTAATCGCCAGGGGTGTCGGGCGCGGTGTAGGTACCGTCCGTGGCTACGGTCCCCCCGGTCGCGGACCAGGTCAACTTGGGAAACGCCCCGCCGCCGACGAACGCCGTGAACTGGAACGATCGTCCCGGCCGGAGCGTCACGCCAAGAGGTTCGACGCGGATCGAGTCGGGCTTGGCCGACGATCCGCCTCCTCCTCCGCATCCGATCAGCAAAGAGAGCACGAAGACCAAAGCGAGGAGGCGAGCGATCACGAGAGCGTTGTACCTCAGCGTCCGAAGTTGAAGGCCAGTTCGAGATCGAAGCCGGCCGATCGGTAGGCCCCGGACGTCAGGTTCGGGTCGCGGTTGGAGACGTCGCGAAGCCGGTAGCCGGCGTTCAGGGCAAGGTTCTCGAGAATCTGATACTGGTAGACGAGACTCCAACTCAGGTCGTTCTGCGGGTAATAGCCCCGGGTGTTGCCCAAGCTGAGCCCGAAGGTGATCGCTTGCCGCCGAGCGACGCGGTAACTGAGCGACGCCTCGTAGGCGTGGCTATCCTGCTTGAACGTGCTCGACCCGCCGCTCAGAAGCATACTGGCCCCGGCCCGGTAGCTCCACCGCCGCCAGAGATTACCGGTCATGAAGAGATCGAACGTCGTTGCCGACGACGTGACCGGCGAATCGACGAACGTCGTCGATGATCGGTCGATCGAGGCCGAGATGTTCAGCGGGGAGCCGAAGTCGGCGGTGATCGAGAGTCCCATGGCCGTGTTGTCCGAATTCGACGTGATCGAACCCAAGGTGCGCGTCTTCGCGAACGCCGCCTGGACCGAAAGGCGATCACTCGGCTGCCAATCCGCGTTGACCTGCCAGATGCGGGCATCCACGCCTCCGATCGGGGTGACCGGACCGACTCCGCCGGAGAAACCGTTGCCGCCGAACCCGAACCCGAAGCCGTTCGTGAACGAGCCGAGCGTCGCGATCGCGCCCGAGTCGCTCAGCGAATAGCTGGTCGTAAGGCGGAACGCCGAGAACGGGGTCCACGTCGCCCTCGCGGTAATGTCGGTGCCAGGCCCACTGTTGCCGTCGGCCTTGACTTGGCTTAGGGTCGTCGTCCCCTGGAGCGAGAATCGGGATCCGGCTGCGTAACTGAGACTGAGTTTGACGCTGTTCAGATCGACGGCGGTGTCCCGGGTGCCACCCTCATTGACCGGGACCTGACCGCGTCCCGATTGGCGTTGGATACCGATTCGGGCATCCAAACGACCCCATTGCCGGCTCATGCTCAGCTCCGAGCTGTCGAGACGCGTCCGCTGCAGCCCTGAGGATGCCTCGGTCCGTCGGTGCTCGAGCGTCCACGGTGCCCGATCTGCCGCGGGGATGAAACTCGCCGAACCGCTCACCACCGTAAACCGGGACGGAGAGAAGGTGACGTTCCCCGCGTTCGAGGTGACTCGATTCGAAATGCTGCTGTTTTGGTGGCTGAGCGTGTACCGAAGCCGGCTCGAATCCTGAACGGTGACCGAGGCTTCACTCGTCCTTTCGTTTCGGCTGAAACCGCGGGTTTCCACGGTCACGTAGCCCGGAGGAATGTCCTTGATTCCGGCCCTGAACTCGTACTTACCAAACTTCGTGTTGAGCCGCACGCCTCGCGCCGTTCCCGAGAGCGGATTCACTTCCGATTTGAGCCGTCCCAGAGCTTGCGCGAAGACGATCTCACCGTTCTTGCCTTCTTTCCCGATCGGAATCCGGTAATCAAACCCGATCGTGTCGCGGTCACCGTCGACCGTGCTGGTCGGCTTCGGCGAATAGGTCACGTCGATCTGGCTTTCGAACGGCATGAAGCGCGTAAAGTAGAAGATACTTGGCGTAATGGTGTCGAAAACGTAATCGACGCCCTCGACTTGGATGAGCCCGTTCACCTTCACCACAAACGGCTGGGTGCGGAGGGGTTCGAATTGGAGCACGTAGGGCCGTGAGGGCTCGCCGAAGCCGCTGAAGTACTCCGTGCGATTCGACAATCCCGTCGATCCACGCACATCCTGTTGCATCGCGGTGACCCCGATCCGACCGAAACGTCCGAAGTCGTAGCTGACCCCGACGCCTTGGACGACCCCGTTTCGCGAATTGGCGCCGAGAGCCTCGAAAGACACCACGATCGTGCTCGTTGGCGGAACGACTTGGGTCGTGAACAGGATGGAGCCCAGCTCATAATTCACGGTGTAGTCGGTTCCAAGCTTCTTCTCAACGCCGTCGACCCGAACCTGTTCCGACCCGATGATGAGCTGGCTCGCCTGAAGGTAGTAGGGTCCGGTGGAGTTGTTTCCCTGGAGGGTCACGGTCCGCGCTGCGCCTCGCGCGTCGCTCCGGAGGGCTCGGGCACGAAAGCGGCCGCTCGAGTAGCCGATCGAAACACCCTTCATCGTCTTCGTGAACGAAGCATACGGATTGGTATTGAGGAGCTGACCGGTGATGTCGCCCGCGGCGACCTGCCAGCCCCGGCGTTCGTACTCGAGACTGAAGCGCTGGCCCTGGGGGTCGCTTAGCCTTGAATCAAGGATTGTAGCTTGAAAATTGAACAAACCGAGAACCCTTCGCCCCGTCAGGTTGATCTGTCCGACGTCGGTGAACCGGCGATTGCCCATTCCATAGTAGTTGGTCGAATCAAACGCCTCCCGGTCCCCAGTGACCGACTGGAGATGGAGGCCGACCTGGCGATAGCCCCTGACTTCGATTCGCTTGAACACCTCCTTGTCCATCCACCGGTACCACGGCGGCTGGGCGCACACCGACGTGCCGGCGACCAAAAGGAGGAAGCCGACGACCACGTGCCGAGCAAACGAAAGGGGGAACAAAGCCATCCGGATTATGGAGCCTGCACGCACACTTGGACGCGCAGCTTCGGAGGGGATTTCATCGTGCACACCGCGTACCGACCCATCCACAATGCGGCTATGGGCGTCATCCCCCCGTTGCCCAGTGGCGAAACCAACGAAGCGCTGATCGAGATGGCCATCGCGGCCTCGGCCTGCACCGCCTGCGGTTTGGCCGAGCGCCGACGGAACGTCGCCTTCGGTGAAGGGAATTCTCGTTCGCCTCTGGTACTCGTGGGTGAGGGGCCGGGCGATACCGAAGACGCGCTCGGGCGGCCGTTCGTGGGCAAGGCGGGACAACTCCTCGAAAGGGCCCTCGGAGAAGCAGGCCTGTCGCGAAACGACGTGTATATCGCGAACACCGTCAAGTGTCGCGCATGCGATTGGGTGAATGGTCGCCCGATCAACCGCCCGCCGACGGACATCGAGACCATGGCTTGCCGCCGGTGGCTCGAACCCCAACTCGCCGCGATCGACCCCCGAGTCATCCTCTGCATCGGTGCGCCGAGTGCCCGCAATCTGATCAAGCGCGACTTCAAGATTACCGTGGAAAGAGGAAAGTTTTTCTCTTCTAACCTTGCTAAAACGGTCCTTGCGACCCTGCATCCCGCTTACATCCTCCGGAACCAGCACGGTGGCAGCGATGGGGGCTACAGCCTGCTTGTCGCCGATATCGTCAAGGCTTGGGAGGCCGCGATTCGCCTACGCGACGGTCGAACTCGCCAGGAATCGACGGTTCCGACAGAGTCCCAGCCCTCCCTCTTCGAGGTCTGAGCCGGTATAACCAACTCGATGGCCGGGAAGATCCACGTCAAAGTGCTCCGACAGCAGAGCGGCGATGCTCAACCGTACTGGGAGACGTTCACGATCGACTACAAGCCGAACCTCAACGTCATCTCGGCGCTGATGGAGATTCGGAAGCGGCCGATCAACGAAGCAGGTCAGGAGGTCGATCCCCCGACTTGGGACGCGGCTTGTCTCGAAGAGGTGTGCGGTTCGTGCACGATGAATGTGAACGGGATGGTCCGCCAAGCCTGTACCGCCCTGATCGAGGACGTCGCCGAGCAGCGAGGTCATGACTACTACGTCACCCTCGAGCCCATGAAGAAGTACCCGCTCGTCCGCGACCTCCAGGTCGATCGGAGCAAGATGTTCGAGAACCTGATCAAGGTCAAGGCCTGGGTACCGATCGATGGATCGTACGATCTTGGAATGGCTCCGCCCCAGGACGATCACATTCGTCAGCTCCGCTACGCGCTATCCCGCTGTATGACTTGCGGCTGCTGCATGGAGGCGTGTCCCCAGATCAACGAGCGATCCGAATTCGTCGGCCCGGCTGCGCTGGGACAGGCGCTTCTTTTCAATCTCCATCCCGTGGGGAAAGCGCTGGAAGGCGAACGGATGGAGTACCTCACGGGCGAAGAAGGCATCACGAATTGCGGCAACGCCCAGAATTGCGTCAAGATCTGCCCGAAGGGCGTGCCGCTGACCCAGGCGATCGCCCAACTCAATCGGGACACGACTGTCTATAAGCTGAAGCGGTGGATGGGCCTCACCGGTTAGCGAGCACGTCCGACGGGGTCAAGCCCATACCCCGGTATCGACACTCGTTGAAGCGTTGACGGCCGAGCGCCTGACACGCAGCGATCCCGATCTCCTCGAGAAGTCGCTCTTGGGCCGGAGTCCGGCTCAGCTCCACGCGCTCCATGACGGTTTCAAGCGTGCCGAGAGCCGTGCTCGCCTCCTCGAACCGCCGACTCGCGGCCAGCCATTCGATCCAAAGCTCCAGAGCGAGGGCGACGGACCGTGGGTCGCCTTGCGCCAACCGGAGCCGGGTGGATTCCAGGATCGCTGACTCGGCCCCGGCCCGGTCGCCGAGTTTGAGTCGCGAGCCGCCGATCGACCCGAGAGCCCATCCTTGCATGCGCTCGTTGCCGAGCTTGCTGAACGCCACGTACGCCTCCTCGTGATAGCCGAGCGCGGTCGCGGGGTCGGATCGATCCTCATAGAGGATGCCGAGCGCATTGAGAACGAGGCCCTCGCCGTCGATGTCACCGGCCTCCTTCAGGACTTCCAGCGCTTCCAAGTAGGCCGTCATCGCGTGGTCGTCGCGGCCGGCGTATCGTTCCAGGTTGCCGAGGTTGAGCAGGATGGTTCCGTATACGTAGCCTCGCTCACCCCGCAGGAGGTCTCGGGCGTGGTGGTAGGCGTCGCGGGCATCGTCGAGCCGCCCCCGATCGTTGTAGAGCATGGCGAGGTTGTTCAGTGTCCGGGCGACCAGAACCGGCTCGCCGAGCTCCTTCCGGATCTCGAGCGCCCGAAGGAGGGAGCGTTCCGCCTCTTCGGGGCGATCTCCGGCGGTCACGGCGAGAATTCCGGCGGCGTTGTGGATAGTGGCCAGGAGTCGGGGCTCGCCTTGCAGTCCCGCCCCCGCCCGTGACAGGTAGCTAAGACCTTCGTCGATACCGCCGCGCCGCGTCCATTGTCGCCAGATCTGGCCCAGGAGTCGGCGCGCGCTCTCGATCGCCTCGCGATCCTCGGGATCGCCGAGCAGCGTGTTCAGCGCGAGACGCAGGTTGCTTTCCTCCGTTTCGATCCGTGACGTCCAGAGAGCCTGCTCGCCGGCTTGCAGGCCCTCTTCGGCTCCGGACATCGCCTCCACGAAGTGCTCGGCGTGACGCCGGGTCAACTCCCTGCTCTCCCCCTCCTCCTCGAGCTTGGCCCGGGCGTAGGCTCGCACTGATTCCAGCATCGTGTAGCGCCCCGCGTCGAACTGCACCAGCGACTTCTCGATGAGCCCCTGGAGTCCATCGGTGATCTCGACCCGAGTCATGGATCCGGCTCCGTCCGTCGAAGTCGCCGTTCGAGGATCCGGGCTTCGTAACCCAAGTCGGTCGGCTCATAGTAGGGGGTCGACCAGTTCCCCTCCGGCAGATAGCGGAACTCGACCCAGTGGCCGGGATGATCGTGTGGATAGAGATAGCCCGCCCCATGGCCGAGCTGCTTGTATACCTCCACCGGGGCGTTCCGCAGCGGCAGCGGGATCGGCGTCAACGGGTGGGTTCGGGCGTCAGCGAGGGCCTTTTCGACTCCCAAGTAGGCAGCGTTGCTCTTCGGGGCCTCGGCCAGATAACAGGTCACCTGGCCGAGCACGATCCGGCCCTCCGGCATCCCGATCCGCTCGATCGCCTGGGCGGCTGCGATCGCCACGACAAGGCCCTGGGGGTCGGCGTTGCCGATGTCCTCCGAGGCGAGAATCAGGAGCCGACGCATGATGAAGCGCGGGTCCTCTCCCGCTTCAAGCATGCGCGCCAGATAGTGGAGTGCCGCGTCGCTGTCCGAGCCACGCACGGATTTGATGAAGGCCGAAATCGTGTCGTAGTGGTAATCCCCTTGCCGATCGTAGCGGACCGCCGGCTTCTGGAGGACTTCCTCGATTAGGGGCAACTCGATCGTGCCGCCGTCCGGGGCGAGCGTCGAAGCCGACTCGAGCGCGTTCAGCGCCAACCGTGCATCGCCGTCGGCGCAAGCGATCAGGTGGGCTTCCGCGTCCGGTGCCACCGTCAGGGATCGGGATCCGAGCCCGCGCTCGGTATCGGACAGGGCTCGCGAGACGAGCGACCGAATTGCATCACCCGTGAGTGGACGCATGACCAGCACCCGGGCTCGCGAAAGGAGCGCCGGAGCGAGGACGAAGTACGGACTCTCGGTCGTCACACCGACAAGCTGGATCGTTCCGTCCTCGATCAGGCCCAGGAGTGAGTCCTGCTGGGTTCGGTTGAAGTGGTGGATTTCGTCGAGGACGAGCAGTGTGCCTTGGCCGGTCAGGCGCCGACGCTCCGTCGCTGCCTTAGCGATCTGACGGATGTCGGCCACGCCGGTCGTCACCGCGCTCCGGTTTTCGACTGCTGCGTTCGCATACGCGGCGACGAGGTGGGCCAGCGTCGTTTTGCCGCAGCCCGGCGGCGCCCAGAGGATCACCGATCCAAGCGCACCGGCTTCGATCGCAGCGCGGGTCGGCAAGCCTTGGCCGAGCAGGTGCTCCTGCCCCACGTACTCGTCGAGGGCCCTCGGTCGCATTCTCGCGGCGAGGGGTTGTGAGGGGCCGTTGGTGATGGGGGTGCCGAACAGGTCGTCCTGCATCGAAGCCGGAGACTACCTGCCGGGGACTCCTCCTGCGGAGTCGATTCCCGGCGGCGTCTTCCGAAGGGTCACGAGCCGTCGTCCTTCTGCGGACCTCGGTCGTCGCAACCCAAGATGAGTCTCAGTAGCCGTAGTCGACGGAGTAGGTGTTCACCTCAACCATGTCCATCGCCTCGTCGACGGTCAGGTGGTTGTCCCACTTGTCAGCCGGCTCCTCGGCCGTCGACCAGTCGTGGTGCCACGCGTCTTCGTAGCTGACGTCGTCGAAGATGCCGAGGTCGTGAACGTCGCTCATGACGAACTGGGTCGTGAGGCCGTGCTCCTCCTCGGTCTCGTCACCGAATAGCGTGATCGTCGTCGCTTCGACGATCCCATCGCCATCCTGGTCTTGGAAGAGGATGATTTCGGCAGCGTCGTAGGTGCCATCGGCGTCAGTGTCTTCGATAAGGATGAAGGCTTCGTTCTGAGAGAATTCCATGTCGTGCTCCTGGTGTGTCGCGTGTTTTCGCGGTCTTGATGGATTGGACACCAGGTCATGGGGTCGGGATCGCGAGATAGGTCACAAGGCCCTGTGATGTCGATCACACGGAATGCCACGCGAATTCATCCCCAGGCGTGAAGGGCCTCATTCGGCCGACAAGGCGTCGGCGATCTCCTGCTCGGTGGCCCCACCTCTCCGCAGGAGGAGTTCGATCAGCCGCCCTTGGTGTTCCAGGCGCTGGAGAATCTCGGCGACTTCCTTCTCCGACCGGACGTTGACGTCGAAATCACTTTGGGCCCGAAGCTCTGCATGCCGGCCCTGGACGGTTTGCCCGACCATGATCAGCGGCATCAGCATGATCTGGACGAGATTCGAAATGAACAGCCAGAAAACGAAGGCCGACGGCGGATCGAACTGCATGTGCTTAGGCGCAAGGAGGTTCCAGCCGAGCCACAGCACGGTCCACCCGAAAATCACGAAGAAGAACCCCATCGTCCCGACTTTGTTGGTGATCGTCAGGGCGAGCCGGTCCATCGCGGAGAGACCCGCTTGATGCTCGGCGTTGACATCGCGAACCCGCGGAGAAGGCGGCCGGAACTTGAATCGCATGAGGTAACTCTAGCCGGTTCGACCTTGGATTCGGCATGGGACCGTGGTACAATGTTCCCATCTGCCGAGGAGCGCTGCGATCTCGACGAGGACCAGGCTCGGTGGATGCACGGGGATGTTCACCCGGTAACGTGCAACGGCGCTCGCGAACCCAGGTTCGCGGGCGCTTTCGTTTTCGGGCTTCGACCCGGGAGCGAAAGCGACCCGGCAACCGACAATAGGAAGCACAGCATGAACACTGTCACCAACCCGATCAAGACGACCGACTTTCACGTCGCCGATCTCAGCCTTGCCCCGTGGGGCCGCAAGGAGATCGCCATTGCCGAGACCGAAATGCCCGGTCTCATGGCCATCCGCGAGGAGTATGCCGCGTCAAAGCCCCTCACCGGGGCCCGCATCGCCGGATCGCTCCACATGACGATCCAGACCGCGGTCCTTATCGAGACGCTCAAGGCGCTCGGTGCCGATGTCCGATGGGCGAGCTGCAACATCTACAGCACCCAGGACCACGCTGCGGCCGCGATCGCCGATGCCGGCATCCCCGTCTTCGCGTACAAGGGCGAGACCCTCGACGAGTACTGGCTGTACACCCACCGCATCCTCGAGTGGAACGATGGCGGCACTCCGAACATGATTCTCGACGACGGCGGCGACGCCACGCTCCTCGTCCTCCTCGGCTCCAGGGCCGAAAGCGATCCGAGCGTTCTCACCAACCCGACGAGCGAAGAAGAGATTGCCTTGTTCAACTCGATCAAAGCCAAGCTCGCGGAGGACTCCAGCTTCTACAGCCGGGTCAAGGCGAACATCAAGGGCGTCAGCGAAGAGACGACGACCGGCGTTCACCGTCTCTACGAGCTGCAGAAGAAGGGTGAGCTGCCGTTCCCGGCCTTCAACGTCAACGACTCGGTGACCAAGAGCAAGTTCGACAATCTCTACGGTTGTCGCGAGTCGCTCGTCGACGGTATCAAGCGCGCGACCGACGTTATGGTCGCGGGCAAGATCGCGGTTGTCGCAGGCTACGGCGACGTCGGCAAGGGCTCAGCTCAGGCCCTCCGGGCGCTCAGCGCTCAGGTTTGGGTCACCGAGATCGACCCGATCTGCGCCCTTCAGGCCGCGATGGAAGGCTACAAGGTCGTGACGATGGACTATGCCGCCGACAAGGCCGACATCTTCGTCACCGCGACCGGCAACTACCACGTGATCACCCACGACCACATGGCGAAGATGAAGGACCAGGCCATCGTCTGCAACATCGGCCACTTCGACAACGAGATCGACGTCGCCTCGCTCGAGAAGTACCAGTGGGACGAGATCAAGCCCCAGGTCGATCACGTCATCTTCCCCGACGGCAAGCGGATCATCTTGCTGGCGAAAGGCCGCCTGATCAACCTCGGATGTGGCACCGGCCACCCGTCCTACGTGATGTCGTCGTCGTTCGCTAATCAGGTCCTCGCCCAGATCGAGCTCTGGTCGAAGAAGGGCGAGTACGCCCCTGGCGTCTACGTCCTGCCGAAGTTCCTCGATGAGAAGGTCGCCCGACTCCAGCTCACCAAGCTGGGCGTCGAACTGACTCAGCTCTCGCCGAAGCAGGCCGACTACATCGGCGTCGCCGTCGACGGTCCTTACAAGAGCGACTCGTACCGGTATTGATCCACCCCAGCGAATCCCCCTCACGCATTGAGGGGGATTCGACGCGGGAACAACGGCCTGAGGCGGGGAAGTCATCATCCGAGATATGGACCAGTGGGAACAGTATCTCTTTGAGGCGCATTCCGAGGAGACCCTGCGGTCGTGGGCGCGACGCCTCCGTCTGTTCCGGTTCTTTCGGGCGTTCGGTGGCCATGCCGGCGACGGTGACTCGCTCGACGTAGCGTATCGCATTCGCTCGTTCGAAGAATTCGAGGACCTTATGGCGCATCTCGGCGTCTCTCTCGAGCGCTACGCCACTCGTCCGCCCCAACCAGAACCCGGCGTCGCCTATCCGGCGGACATTTTCAGCACGTTTCCCTCCCTAATCCCCGGAACGAGTTGGGTCCGGCAGCCTGGACACACGGTCGTGTCTGAGCAACGCTCCTTCATCTGGTGCGACCTCGATCGCGTGACGATTTCGCTCTTCGAAGGCTTCGAGGTCACGGAAGCGACGGTGATGGGTGCCGAGGCGATCGAAAGACCGCTTTCCAGCGTGACCCTTCAGCGCATCGACCCTCCTCGCGATACCAAGAACTACATTTGCCCCCGATACTATCCGGATTACTTCATGTGACCATTCGGGTTCGTTCGCGACACCCGGGCTGTATTAGCGGGATCGCAGGGGTCGCCAGATGCCATCCCGGCTGCAGTCCGCAAAGGGAAATCGTCAGGACCTCTTCGTCGTATCGTAAACCGATACTCGCTCCCAGCACACAAGCGGCTGCCCAGGGAGGCGATCTGCCCAGAGAACAACGGCCTCACCACTTCCGTGCCGACCATGGGCCCCTCGTCCTGACCAAGACACTTGCAGTCGTGCTCTTGGCCGCGCTATCGTCGAATGCCTGCCTTACCACAGGTGCTTTGGGTGCTGGTATTGGAATCCCTAGCGGCTGACTTTGCGTCGCCGCAGAACCATAGCTGTAAGGCCGGTCAAGATCAGCCCGCTTGTGGGTTCAGGCACCACATGCGCTTGAATCCAAGTCCGTATCTCCGGCACGGTGAGATCGATTGCGCCGGTGAGCATGTAGGGAACTCCGCCATTCTGAGAAGCGAACCCGTAATTCGGCAACGACCAGTTCGTACTGCCGACGAACGAGGTCACGCCGACCAAGCGGTTTCCGATGAAGAACGCACCACCTGAGTCGCCTCCTGCACCTATGGCGTCGCCGTTCTCGACGAGCCAGGTACCCAAGTACGGCCCATAGCCTTGAAGCACCGATTTGAAGTGCAGTTTGTTCCGACCCGCTCGCCGGACCCCAAGGCTCGTCTGATGGTCGTAGCCGTTGCCCTGCGCATTGACCACGCCCGTGTGTCCCCAGCCCACGATCGTCAAAGTGGAATCTATCGGCGCTTCGGTGCCCACCTCGTACCAGCCCGGGAGATCCTGGGCAAAGTTCAGGATGGCTATGTCGTAGGTCGGGTGGTTGATCCGCTGGACCGCCGTGTAGATGTTGCCTTGGACACCGTAGGTGAGCCCGGGCACGTGCTTGGCGGTGATCACCGATCGTGATCGAATCGCGGTCGCCCCCCCACCACCGGCTTGGCCGACCCACGACCACACCGTATCCGAGGTCGAGTTGGGCATGAGGGCAAACGTCCCGGCGGAGAGACTCAGGCCTACCGCAACTCCCAGCACGTGTCTCTTTGGGATCATAAACGCAGTATAGCGAGTAGCCCGCCTGCCGCTACTCGCACGATTGCTGGTATGAAGACTTACGGGCCCCATCTCGATAGAACTTCGCGGCCGTTCACCCACGATTGGAAGCGCTCCATCCCGCCTCGCTTCGGCGGGGCCTTCATTTCCTCTTCGGTGAGTTCCTCGTCGGGATCGGCGGCTCCGTCCGCACGGTCGGGGAACCCCATTCGCACGGTACAGGCCGGCCCGTCGTTCCGGAACGTGAAGCGGCAATCGGCCGTCGTCATGTCGGCGCCGACGACGATGGTGATCTTCTCGTCGACCATGCGGACGGTCGGGTGGGCATCCATCAACTTCGGCGTTCCTCCCCAGTTGAGGGCCGCATCATTGGTTGCGGGTGCGAACGCGGCGACGGGCGCGAGGGCCACCGATCCGGCGACGACTTGCAGTGCGAATCGGACAAGCATGTCGCGAGTGTATTCGATGTCGTTACTGATACGTGACTAAGAACATTGCAGCGGCGACTCGCGGCTGTACCGATCGAGGGATCGAGGCGTCGCTGTGAACGGTCCGTACAGGAATGATGTGTACCGCGACTGGAGTCGCGCACGTCCATAATCACGCATGTTCGCTCTCAGCGTGGGACTCGCGCTCTTGCTCCCTTTTCAGGCCCCGGCCAAGCCGATCTTCGTCGATGGCCAAGCCCAAGTCGTTCCCGCCTTCGAGAACTCTGCCGACTGGATTCGCGAGCGGCTCTGGGTGGAGACCACGTTCGACTCCGACCAAGACGGCAAGAAGGACCGCGTCCACGTCGACGTCACCCGCCCGAAGCAGACCGAAACGGAGGGACTGAAGGTCCCCGTCATCTACGAGTCGTCGCCGTACTTCGCGGGGACGGGGAATGGACGTTCCATCCTCTGGAACGTCGAGCACGAACTGGGTGCGACGCCACCCGCGCGGACGAACCGCCCGGATATCGGTTTCAACCCGAACCGGACCCGCGTCTCCAACTCGCTCGTCGCGACTTGGGTGCCTCGCGGCTTCGCCGTCGTCCATTCCGAAGCCCCCGGCACCGGACTGTCGACCGGGAGCCCGACGGTGGGCGGCGACCCCGAGCGACTGGCACCGAAGTCCGTCATCGACTGGCTGAACGGTCGGGCCAAGGGCTACACCACTCTCGACGGCAACGTCGAGGTGAAGGCGCCGTGGTGCACGGGCAAGGTCGGCATGACCGGCACCTCGTACAACGGCACGATACCGGTTGCCGCCGCGACCACCGGCGTACAGGGGCTTGAGGCGATCATCCCGGTCGCGCCGAACACGTCGTACTATCACTACTACCGCTCAAACGGCCTCGTCCGCCATCCCGGGGGCTGGCTCGGCGAGGACATCGACTCCCTCTTCGACTTCATCAACAGCGGTGACCCCGCGCGTCGAGCCGCTGGCAACCGGCTGTACCGCGATGGCGAGTTCGCGAAGTTCCAGGACCGTCAGAGCGGCGACTACAACGCGTTCTGGGCATCGCGCGACTTGCTGACCCACGCAGGAAACATCCGATGTGCGGTGCTCATGGCGCACGCCTTCAACGATTGGAACGTCGTGCCGGAGCACAGCTTCCGGATCAGCGAAGCGGTGAGGGGCAAGGTCCCGCTCGTCCAATACTTCCATCAGGGCGGCCACGGCGGCGACCCCCCGCTCGAACTCATGAACAAGTGGTTCACGCGGTTCCTCTACGGTGTTGAGAATGGCATCGAGAAGGGTCCGAAGGCGTACATCGTCCGCGAGCGCGAGCCGGGTGGTGCTCGTGTGACCGGCCCCACCGCCTACCCCGACTTTCCGCACCCGGACGCGAAGCCGGTCACGCTCCACCCTGCGAAGGGCGGTGGCTCGGTCGGTGCGCTCGCTCTCGCGGTGTCGGCCCCGAACGTGCGGGAATCGCTGACCGACGATGTCCAGTTCTCGGCCGCGGACCTCGCGAAGGCGGGATCGTCGCCGAACCGGCTGCTCTATGCCACCCCTGAACTGAAGGCACCCCTGCACCTTTCGGGGACCGCTCGAATCACGATCCGGATGGCGTCGAGCGCGCCGGCGGCGAATTTGTCGGTGTATCTCGTCCAGCTGCCTTGGACCGACGGACCGATCGGGACCGCCAATCTCATCACGCGCGGCTGGGCCGACCCCCAGAACTGGCGTTCGTTGACGAAGGGCGGGAACTTCAGCGCGATGGAGCGGGGTACCCCGTTGAAGCCGGGTGAGTTCGTCACGCTGACGTTCGATCTCCAGCCCGACGACCAGATCATCCCCGCCGGCAAGCGGATCGGCCTGATGATCCTCTCGAGCGATCGCGACTTCACGCTGTGGCCGAAGGCCGGCACCCAGCTGACCCTCGATCTCGCCAAGACCCACATCGCGCTCCCGGTTGTCGGCGGCCCTGCCGAGTTCGGGAAAGCGACGGCAGGCTAGACCCGCATCCGAGGACCGTCAGTCCGCTGGACGCTCGGCGAGGGCGTCGCGTCGGAGGCGCTCGATGGTCTTCTGGGACGACGTAACCCCAGCTTCCGCGAATCCGGCCTCGGCGTCGTCGAGGGCGGCGAGAGCTTCGGCGAGGTCCGAACCACCGGGTCTGCGAGACGCTTGGGTCAGGAGCGCCTCGGCGAGAGCGAGCTGGGTTGTTGCCCAAGGCATGGGGGTTGCCATGCGAGAGCGAACGCCGAGCACGGCGCGCAGCATCGACACCGACTCGACGAGGTCTTGATCGTTGCCTCGCCTTGCTCGTGCGAGGAGCGCGAGAGCCAGAGAGTGTCGACTCTCCGCCCACAGTGCGGGCCCGGCTTCGAGCGGCCGGGCCTCCGCTGTTTCTCGCAGGAGATCGACGGCCTCGTCAAGCAATTCGGGATGTCCACGCTCGGCGAAAAGGCACAGCGTGTGGCCGTACGCGGTCTGAGCCATGCTCCAGTAGGCGGGAGCAGATTCCCGGGTAAAGACGGCAAGGGCGTTCCGCTGAGCCTCGAGCGCGAGCTGGAGGCCGTTCTCATCGCCTCGTTCACCGAGGGCCGTGAGGGACTCGCTCAGGCAGGCATTCGCCAAGGCCCACCGAAACGGCGTGCCTTCGCGCGTCCACACTTCGAGCGCAGCTCGCTCCGTCGCCACCGCTTCGTGGAGAAACGACTCGTCGGTGCAGTTGCCGATGTTGTGGAGCGAAACCGCGAGGTTGTGCATGCATAGTGCCCAATCCTCTGGGCTCTCGTCGCGCGTGAACACCTCGCTCGCGAGACGATGCGCGGCCACGGATTCGGCGAGGGCCGTCGGATTCCCCCAGGTTCCAAGAACCCGGAGGGCGATGCCCAGGTTCAGTTGGGTCGTGGCCCACTCGGTCGGATTCGTTTCCTTGGAGAACACTTCGAGGGCAAGGCGGTAGGACGCGATCGCCTCGCGGAGATCGGCGGGATGACAGACTTCTCCCATGTAGCGAAGGGCGGCTCCGAGGCGGACGTGGACGACCGCCCACTCCCGGGGTGCGACTTCGCGGGGGCGAAGTTCGAGCGCGCGACGGTAAGCCGCGATCGCTTGGCGGACGTAGCCCGACACATCGCCGCCGCGCGCTTGCTGGGCAACCAGCGCCCACTCGGCGAGTGCCGACGCGGCGTCGGCGTCGGTGAGCGCGATGCCAGGCACTCCGTGGTGGACGAATCTCTCCGCCATCTCGACATACCAGGCGTGGTCCGCGGCACGCATCGAGTCGAGCGCGCGCAGGGCCGCTTCGCGCCATGCCTGCATCGTCGGAAGCGGACTGACGGCGAAACGGTGCAGCCATGCCTGAGCGCTGACATCGTCGGTCTCCGTTTCGGAGCGGCTCTCCCAATACGATTGCCACTCTCGGTGCCAGTGCGCGAGATGATCGGGCTCGCTCGTTTCGGCAAGAGCGCGTCGCATCGCGGCGTGGAGACGCCGTCGCCCTGGGCCTGCCGACTGGACGAAGCTGAATCCGTCGAGCCACCGGAGTTTGGCTTGGGTGGCGTTGTAGTTACCGTGAAGCTTGAACAACCAGGCCGCAGCTTCATCGTCCCACCACGAAGCGAGCGCGAGTTGGCGCATGTGAAGCTGATCGGAGTCGTCGAGGAGGCGCAGGAACCGGGCCGTCAGCGCTCGTTCTGGCTCAAGCCCGGCTCGGCTCTCCTTCTCGGCGAGGGCGCCGGAGTCCTGGGTCACCATGTCCCCGATCAGACCGAGCGAGAACACGTGGTACCGCGGCTCGTCGCCATCCTCGCGTGCTTCGGCGAGCGCGTCCACCAGATGGTCCTCGGCCAGCCCGCGCTGGTGCCAGTAGGCCACCGCGTGCTCGCGGGACAGTCCTTCCAAGGGGTGTTGGACGACGTGGCCTTCCACCCCGGACAAAGGCACCGCCGTCTGGCCAAAGCAGACGATGAGGAGGCGACCGCGCCAAACGTCCCCGTACTGAACGCAGCATCGGCGGTAGAGCTCGCTGATCCAGGCTAACGAGGCGTCCCGCCGGTCCGGACTGGACTCGCGTCGGTAAGCGTCGTCGAAGGAGTCGATGAGGAGAACGGCTTGCGCGGCCCTGCCCGGACGGAGCGGCGCGGCATCGAGGTCACGGGCGAAGCGACGGAACAGATCGGTGCGCAGGGCTCCATCGTCCATCGTCGCCATCTGCCTCTGGTCGGCACGACCCTCTTCCGACTTCAAGTAGCGGTTGATCGGGTCTTTTGAGGCTCGGTACTTATCGAGCCCGTACTTGCCGAGTGTCTTGAGAAACCCACCGGCGGAGAAGCTCTCGAGCGATTGGAGGAACGTGTCGACCGCAGCACCGAGCGTGTCGGTTCCAAGCTCGGACCAGAGTGCCTTGAGGTCGTTTTCACTCTGATGCATGGCGAGGCGGAGGAGTGCGGTGAATGTTCTCGGTGCTTCGAGCCGATACGCCTGGAGCATCCGCGCGATCAGCGCCGCATCGTCGAGGGCACCGCCACCGGCCGTCGGATCCAAGTCCCGGACCAGATAGGGCACGCCATCGTCGCGAAGGTTCTCGCCGAGGCGTCGTCGCAGGTGCGACTTTCCAGAGCCAGTGACTCCGACGTACACCTGAATCGGAAGGGGCGAGCCCTCCGGCGCGCGGATGAGATGCCGGAGGTGCTCCTGCTCCCCGATCCGGTCGGTGAACCAGAGCGAGAAGTGATCGCGATCCGGCTCTGCGCCGGCGCCCCAGGCCATATCGCGAAAGTGTATCTCTTGGGCGCATCCCTTGCCCCGGCGCGGGAAGCGAATCGGCGATGGGGGGCAGGCCCGATTTCGGGCCTGCCCCATGACGTCACCGGGTGATGATCGTCCCCATCTTCACGACCTCGAAATCCGAGCCCTTGATCCGCTTGAGGGTGTTCATCTCGGTGTCGTTCCAACGGGCGTCGGCGGTACCGCTCAGGAACCAGTCGGAGCCGTTGTCGGCGAGAATCATCCCGTACTTCTTCAGTGCGCGGAGGATCACTTGCGCGCGGGCCGGATAGCCTGAGATGTTGACCGAGGCTTTGAGACGGACACGCATGCCCATCGGGGGTCGGGACGCGCTCGTGTCGCTGCTCGCCCAGTGCCGCGCGGGGTGGACGAAGGCACGCCGAGTCCGGGCAGCCGTGAAGCGAAGCGCGTGGAGGATCTGGCCGCGCTGGACCTCATCCACTCGAACCAGACCGGGGAAGATCGGGAGGCCGGCAGCGTCCGCCGAGGTCCAGTAGAGGGGGCGGAAGTGGTTGTATCGGGTGTCGAACTTCGCCCCCGACCCAGCCCACCAGCCGTTCCCTTGCGGGTACGTCGACCAGGTTTCGTAGAGCAGTTTGTTGTCGCGGTCGACGACGAGGACATGGCGGTCGCCGTCCGAGTTCACGCCCCCTTCGATCGGAGGATTCGGTGGGATCGGGTACGGGCCGGGATCGCTTTCGTCGGCGTAGTCGAAGGTCATCGGCACCTTCCGCTGGGAACCGGAAACGACCACATACGGAATCCCGAACGGGCCTCCGTTCCAGTTCGCGCCGAAGTCGGGGTGGAGGTTCTTCGTCAGGCCGATGCTCGCGATCAGGGTCGCGCTGTTCGGATCGACCGGCATCGTGTCGACCGGCGTGTTCCAGGGGTTGTTGGCGGGGAATGGGCGCCAGCCGTTCATGTTGGCGTTGACGCCGAGGTTCGGCACGCTGCCCGTGATGGACAGATCGGGCGGCCCGCCGGCGTCTTGATACGCGGCGAGAACGGGGAGCAGAAGCGCGATATGCATACTCTTGACCTTCCTTGGCTGGACTTACGGAATGCCAGCGAGACTCCTTGCCCGAAGAGAGGATACAAGAAAACCGGTCTTGATGCCTGTCAGCGGCGCATCATGGTGCCGATTCCATGATCGGTCAGAACCTCGATGAGAATCGCGTTCGGAATGGCTCCGTTGACCAGGTGAACGCTCTCGACGCCGTCCTCGAGCGCTCGCAGCGCGGCCTCGAGCTTCGGGATCATGCCGCGACTGGCGTCTCCGGAGGCGAGCATTTCGCGGGCCCGGGCGGGGGTCAACTCGCTGATCAGGCTCGTCGGAGCGTCTGCGCTCGCGAGGACGCCGTCGGTGTCGGTGAGGAGGATCAGTTTGGAGGCCCCCATCGCCCCGGCGAGGGCCGCGGCGGCGGTGTCGGCGTTGACGTTGAGAGCCTCGCCGGCGGGGTCGGCGGCGACCGAGCACACCACGGGGACGAAGCCGCTGCTCACAGCGACCTGCACCAGCTCGGGATTGACCTGGAGAATGCGCCCGACGCGGCCGAGTTCGGGGCGAATTGCCTCACCGATGAAGAGGCCGCCATCGCGGCCCGAGAGTCCGACCGCCTTTCCCCCGCATTGCTGGACCTCGGAGACCAGAGCTTTGTTCGCACGGCCTGACAGAGCCATCTCGACGATCTCCATCGTGGCGGCGTCCGTGACGCGCAATCCGTCGATCGTCTGGCGTTCCCCGCCCCCGAGCCTCTCGACCCAGCGGTCGATTTCGGGTCCACCGCCGTGGCAGAGAATCGGACGAATGCCGACCAGCTGGAGCAGGAGGATGTTGCGGATCACGCCTCGCATCAGGGTCGGGTCGCGCATCGCGCTGCCTCCGTACTTGATCACGAAGGTCTGGCCCTGCCAGCGCTGGATCATGGGCAGGGCTTGATTGAGGATCGCGCCGACGGCGTGGGGGTCGAGGGTCACGTCGTGGTTCTACCTGCGAAAAACCCGTGGATGCGTGCGGCTTTCTGTGACGATGGCTCGTCAGTTGGTCGAGCCACGTTTTTTGAAGGACCATGAAACCCGCCAACCTCTTTGAAAACCACGCATTGATCAAGGTCATGGGCGCCGGTGGTGCCGGATGCAACGCCGTCAACCGGATGATCCAAGAAGGTGTCCAAGGTGTCCACTTCGTCGCGATGAACACGGATGCCCAAGCCCTCAGCACGTCGCTGGCCCCGAGAAAGATCAAACTCGGAATCGCCTCGACGCGAGGACTGGGTGCCGGCGGTGACCCGACGGTCGGGGCCGCGGCGGCAAAGGAAAGCGAAAAGGCGATTACGGCGGAATTGGAAGACGTCGACATGGTGTTCATCACCGCCGGCATGGGCGGCGGCACGGGCACCGGTACCGCGCCGGTCGTGGCCGAAATCGCCAAGCGTCTCGGCATTCTCACCGTCGCCGTGGTGACGAAGCCGTTTCTGTTCGAGGGACCCAAGCGACGCCGACTGGCCGAGGATGGCACGAAGCGGCTCGCCGATCTCGTGGATACGCTCATCGTGGTTCCGAACGACCGACTCCTCACGTTCGTTGAACGGCGCACGACGATGCAGGAAGCATTTGCCGCCGCCGACGACGTGTTGCGCCAGGGCGTTCAGGGCATTTCCGACATCATCACGATGCCGGGGATCATCAATGTCGACTTCGCCGATGTGCGGACGGTCATGAAGAATGCCGGCGTCGCCCTCATGGGTATCGGCCGCGGGGTCGGAGAACAGCGCGCCCGCGTCGCCGCTCAGGGTGCGGCGAACAGCCCGCTCCTTGAGACCAGCATCGGTGGCGCGAAGCGGCTCCTCGTGAACATCACCGCCGGTCCGGACTTCAGCCTCGGCGAAGCCCACGACGCGATGGAGTACTTGATCCAGTTCGCGGATGCCGAAGAGGCCGAGATCTTCATGGGTCACGTCCTCCGCGATTCCCCCGAGGGTGAGGTTACGATCACTCTCCTCGCGGCCGGGTTGGATCCGACCGCACCCCGACACCAGGACCGTGAGGTCTTCCGGCAGCCGGAAGCCGAGCCGCAGGTCAAGGCGACTCCCGTGTTCCAGATCCCCGACCCCGAGCCCCAGCCCGAACCGGAGCCCGTGAACTCGAACCCGCGCATCCCGGCGCCGATCCAGATCGACGATCCCGTGGAGCTCGACATCCCGAGTTTCCTCCGGCGCCAGAAGCTGGGCGGCTCCTAACCACGACTTCTCACGCAACGTACTGGTCCAACAACTCGCCCCGCCGCCTGGCGGGGCATTTTTTGTCTGCTTGGTCCCGAATCGCTCGGGGATTCGTGATCGAGACCGCATACTCGAAGCGTGAAGCTGATTCTCGCTGCGCTGGCGTCCTTGGCGACGGTATCGACCGCCGTGGCCTGCACCATCTTCGTCGTCTCACGAAACGGCATGGTGCTGGCGGGCGCGAATGAGGACTACTCGATCGGTGAACGCTTCGAGAAGCATTGGGTGAGGTTCGTCCCCGCGTCTCAGAAGGGTCAACTCGGCTACATCGGATTTGGTTACAATTTCTCGCCGTTTCTCGAGCAAGCCGCGATCAACGAGGCAGGGCTCTTCTTCGATTACAACGCCCTCGGCAAGCTCGACAAGCCCAACGAAGGCAAGCAACCCGGTGGCTTGCCGCAGCTCCTGCATATGATCAAGACGTGTCGCACGGTGGACGAGGCCGTGAAGTACCTCGGACAGTACGACATCCCCCTCCTCTCCACGGGCCAGATGGTCCTCGGGGATGCGACAGGCGCCTCGGCGATCATCGAACGCCACACCGTGACGGCCAGGACTCGCGGCATCGACTTCCAGATCGGCACGAACTTCCGTACGAGCACCACACCGGCGAGCGAGATCAGGTGCAACCGCTACCGCACATGCGCGGAATCTCTGGCGAAGGGGCAGTCGGTCTCGATCGAATCGGTTCGCCTCCTACTCGAACGAACGGCACCGAAGAACGGCGGAGCGATCTCGTGGTACTCGAGCGTCTGCGACCTCAAGGGAGGACGCGTGTACCTGTTCCGCAAAGCGAACTTCTCGCGGGTCGCCATCCTCGATGTCAAGGCCGAGCTCAAGAAGGGGGCGAGGACCGAGGACATGGATGCACTGATGACGTCGCTGGGCAAGCCGTATCGAGCCGCAGACGACTAGCCTGCGATAGCCAGAATGGTGCGATCCTCTACCCTAGGACCGTGTCGAGTGAAGGTGACGAAAGCTCGTCTGTTCCTTGCACCAGCTTGATCGTGCCATCAAGCGCGGACGTGTCGACGCACACCAAACCGGTTTCGCAACACTAACCTTCCGCCTCTGGGGAGAGGTCGGTGAGCACAGCGAACCGGGTGACGTGGTCCATCCGGGAGAGAGCTTCCGACCTCCTCAAGCGACATCACGCCCTGCGTGAATCCAATGCGATCTCGATGATACGGTCCATCTCCAGGCCCCGGCCTTGCGCGCTGATCTCCTCGAACCGCTGGGAGCCAAGTTGCTGGATTGTCAACTCGATCGTCTGATCAAAATCGCGCTGCTGAAACAGCGGAAGTTGTGATCCGATAACGATGACAAGGGCTTGGACTGCTCCAATGAGGTACGCGGCGCCGACCGGTTCGCCGAGACTCGCATAGACTCCAGCCATACCCGCGAGATGCCAAGAGACTCCCTGCCGGTCGCCGACGGCGCGGCAAAAATGCAGTCCCTCCTCATGGATGCTGGCAGCTTCATTCAGGTCGCTGCTCAAACGTGTAACAATCGCTAGATTGGCACAGGAGATACCGGCATGCCAATCGTCTTCCAGCGTTCTTGAGATCGCGACAGTCTCTCGGAAGCAGTCTCGAGCTTCGCTGTACCGACTTGCGGCCCACGCTCGCAGTCCGGAGAGGACGAGGTGACGTCCGATAAGAAAAGCGTCGCCAACTTGGAGGGCCAGTTGAGTCCCTTCGACCGATGCTGCCTTGGCCTCATAATCCCTGCCCCCATGGACCGCTGAGATGCCAATCAAGAAAAGCGCAAGCGACAGTTGCCATGGATCTCCGTCTTCGCGCGCTGCCAAACAGCCGGCGGACGCTCTGCATCGTGCCTCTTCGTAATCTCCCCGGAAGAAAGCCAGCATCGTGCCGCCCTCAAGTACTTGCGAGCGGATCGATGGCGGAGCCGAGGTCTCCTTGGCGAGGGCCATTTCAACCCAGTTGTTGCCTTCCGAAATGCGACTACTCGCTATCCAGAAGTAGTCAAGCCCGGCGACAAGGGTCATCAAAGAGAGAGGGTTGTCTTGATCGGAGGCCCATTGGAGAGCTGCGCGCAAGTTGTCGTGTTCAGATTCCAGGGTCTCGAACCACTTGCGTTGGCTGGCTCCCTCGATGAACCGAGGAGCTTGTTGCAGTAATGCTATGCAATAAGAAAGCTGTCGGTCGCGCCACAGTTGCGTTTCGCCGAGATCATAAAGGCGGTCTTGAGCATACTGTCGAAAAGTCTCCAGCATGCCATACCTGGTTGCGCCCTTGACTTGGTGACAGATCACGAGGTTCTTGTCGACAAGCGCGGAGACAGTGTCCATGACCTCCAAGTCTGTGATCGGATCACCGGCACACACGGCCTCTGCAGCAGACATCGACCATCCGCCCGAGAACACCGAGAGCCGACAGAAGAGTGCCTTTTCCCGTGGACTTAGCAGATCGTAGCTCCAGTCTATCAACGACCGAAGCGTCTGCTGCCGTCCGATTGCGACTCTCGAGCCACCAGTCAAAAGCCTGAACCGCTGATCGAGTCGATGACTTATCTCTTCCACCGTCATGGTCTTCACTCGGGCTGCTGCAAGTTCGATCGCAAGCGGAATTCCGTCCAACCGGTGACAAATGGATGCAATTGCCGGCGCATTCTGGAGTGTTACTTCGAATTGCGTCAGGTGGAATCGTGCCCGTTCGATGAAGAGCAGCCCCGCTTCAAATTGGGTCAGCGATTCCGGGGTTTGCGGCTGCTCGGGGTCTGGGAGCGTCAAGGAGGGGACCTGGAAACTCAGTTCTCCGAAGATGCCGAGGCTCTCGCGACTGGTGGCGATGATCAGAACCGCGGGACACTGGCGCAGAATCAGGTCAGCGAATTGGGCACACGCGGTCAACAGATGCTCGCAGTTGTCCAAGATGAGCAGGAGGTCCTTGGACTTCACGTGATCCACCAGGGTTCGTTGGATCGGCTTGCCCGGCTCCTCCTTGAGTCCCAGGACATCTGCGATTGTGGACGGGACAAGGCTGGGATCCGTCAACGGGGCCAGTTCCACCAGCCACACGCCATCGTTCGTGCCGTTCAGCATATCCGCCGCCACCTGCAACGCCAGACGCGTCTTTCCGCTGCCGCCGCTCCCCGTGAGCGTCAGGAGCCTGGTCTGCTCCATCAACGCTCGCACATTGGCGATTTGTTCTTGCCTTCCGACGAAGCTGGTGAGCTGCTGCGGCAGGTTGTGCCTGAGGTCGGGGCTGATCAGCGTGCGGAGCGGCGGAAACTCGTCGGGAAGGTCCGGGTGGAGTAACTGGAAGATCCCCTCGGGGCGGCCGAGATCCTTCAGCCTGTGCTCACCGAGGCCCCGAAGCGAGCAGTCCTTGGGGAGATGGTCGCGGGCCAACTCTTGAGTGGATGCCGAGACGAGCACCTGGCCGCCGTGAGCCGTGGCCAACAGGCGCGCCACGCGGTTGACGGCTGGGCCAAAGTAGTCGTCGTCACGGCTCTCGACGGCACCGGTGTGGAGCACCATGCGCACTCGTATCGGCGTCGATTCCGGCCAGTTCTCGGCATTGAGGGCCAGTTGGGCGGCGAGAACCGCGTCGAGCGCATCGGAGACGGTGGGGAACACGGCGCAAAACGCATCGCCCATGGTCTTGAACACGTGGCCGTTGGCTCCTCCGATCGCCTGGCGGAGAACGGCGTCATGCCGGGCCAGTGAAACACGCATCACCTCCTGATGGGTTTCCCACAGCTTCGAACTCCCTTCGATGTCCGTGAACAGGAAGGTGACGGTTCCGGTCGGCAGCGCTCCGGACGGCATGGCCCATTCTACAGCGTTGCTGGTTCCCGTCTCGATCGAATCGGTTCGCCTCCTACTCGAACGAACGGCGCCGAAGAATGGCGGAGCGATCTCGTGGTACTCGAGCGTCTGCGACCTCAAGGGAGGACGCGTGTACCTGTTCCGCAAAGCGAACTTCTCGCGGGTCGCCATCCTCGATGTCAAGGCCGAGCTCAAGAAGGGGGCGAGGACCGAGGACATGGATGCACTGATGACAGCATTGGGTCGGCCCTACGCGGCCGATGGCAAGTAAGGCGGCTCGCTTGTTCCTCCGATGCTGGTTTCACCGAAGCGCTTCTTCGACCACGAGGGCCATCAGGGCATCTTGGGCGGCGGAACCGCTCGCCTTGTAGAGCACACGGTCGGCCGGATCGGGTGACTCGAGCAGGAAGTGCCCGAACATTCGGAGCCGAGCCGGAACCCGTGAACTCGAACCCGCGCATCCCGGCGCCGATCCAGATCGACGATCCCGTGGAGCTCGACATCCCGAGTTTCCTCCGGCGCCAGAAGCTGGGCGGCTCCTAACCACGACTTCTCACGCAACGTACTGGTCCAACAACTCGCCCCGCCGCCTGGCGGGGCATTTTTGTCTCGCATTGGGGTCCTTTACTGGGGCCACATGCGGTGGCGCCATAAGTGAGCATTCCGAAGATCAAGGTCCTGACTGCCGAGGGTGAGTTCATTCTGCGCCGATGATCACGGTTAGAAGTTTCAGAAGTCAGCGAAAATCAGGCCTCTCACTTCGAAGAGGGGCTCGCTGCCGTCCCGGAATCAAGCGGTCTTCTCAGCGAGCAAGTGCGCGCTCTCAGCTGTGCGAAGAACAGTGCCGACGGACGTTGCGCCACGGGATGGTGAGAGAAGACTAAAGGACAGAAGCACTGTCATAAAGCGCGAAGGCTATCACGAGACGATGTCGGCCACATTGTATTGAATGGCATCGAGTTCCAGTTCCAGGTACGTGAATTCGCCTTCGGAACTATGCCATGCTGCGTCACCACGCTTCACGACCCGGTGCGAGTCATAGAGTGCGTGCTCCCTCACAGGCGTCGACCACCGCCTCCTGACGAACGACTTACCGTCACGCGAGGCCGCCATTCTGTCATCGGAAGTGAAGTCGACGAGCTCACTTTGGCCGTTGAACACAAGGGTAGCCTGAATCGTGTGGTCGCAGTGAGTGAACGATGCAGTGACGGTATGGGCGTCGACCTCCTGCCAGCGGATGTTGGGATCGATGAGTGCACCGGGAGCAAAGAGGCACATGTCATTCAGCAATGTTACAGTTTCCGCAAGACTCATCTCCGGTCCGCTGGCATCTACGACCGTAAAGAGTGAGGCGATCTTGACCTGCATTGTTGCAGATGCACCGGAGAAGCGGTGAAGAGCTTGAAAAGGAAGCCCAAACATCGAGGCATTCATCAAGAAGATCCTGCTGATCGGCCCATAGGTATTCTGTTGTTGGCCGCAAAAAGGCATCCACCGTGCCCGCGGTCCGCTGCGAATGCGTCCATGGAAGATGAGTTTGAAGATGGCAACTTGCGGCTGCCCCAGCGCTCCGCTTCGACGTATGTATTGCTGGACCACGTCGGGTAAGTGTGCAGTTTGCTTCTCGGTGAGCAGCGGCAACCTACCGGCTTCGCGCAGGTGTTCTCGCGCCTCACGCGTGTACACAGACTGCGGACTCATAGGCCCCTGGGACACGTAGCCGCAACGAGCCCAATAAGAACGATGATGTTCGGAATTGTGCCGAACTTTGCGTCGGTCCATGATGTGATGATCACCCCCTGGGACACCAGGATTGCGATTGCTCCGACGACGTACCAAAGCTGGCTTGAGCGCAGAAATAGTGTCGCCGTCGCAAGGAACAGAAGGGCAGCTACGGCCCAAAGAGTACCCATGGGTTTCGAGATTCTCTCGGTCAACTGGGGAATCTGGGCAAGATCGAAAGCCTTGGCAACACCCAAGAGGTGAAGTAGTCCATGGGCGATGATGATCACTGCAAAGATGATTTTCATCACAAGCCTCCCACCCGGTCCTCCGGGCGTCACGGTGTTACGATCGTTAGAGCGTTAGAATATGTTCGACAGGACGACGGAGTGATCTGGGCGCTTCCGCTCCAGTGCCAAATCGAATCACTAGATCCGGTCGCCTTCCCTTCGTCTGAAGAAAGTCTGCAAACTGTTCCCGAACTGAGGACACCTCGACCGGCTGATTGAGGAAGGATAGCTTGAGCCCGAGAGACGTCGCCTGTAGCGCAAATCGTTCAAAGCAGCGCCCGACTTCGATCCAGTGTCGCTTATCCGACACCTCGGAAACGAAGACGGCAATGCCACCGGAAGTCCGGACTTGCCGTACGTACTTTGAGTTTTCAGTCTCCGTCGTAAAGAAACGTCGGAACATTCTTCTTCCGAGCCACTCAGGCACAACGGGATTGCCAGAGCATTTGCTGAATAGCCCATCTCTTGTCTCGACTGCCCGACCATAGCTGAAGCGGATCCAGTAGAGTAACTCCTCGATGAAGGACGTGTCACGCATTTGTTCCGTATTGCCTTGCACCAAGTAATCGAGGATCGATTCAATGTCCTTACGGTCGTCGAATAGGAGCACTTGAACGCCTTCGCCAGTTCCTGCTGCCGCAAGGCTCCTGAGTGCCTCTGTTGACACCATACTGCCGCTAAACTCCAACCTCGTGCTCTGGCGATACGGTATCGCATGGAAGAAATCGCTCTCAGCGGTAGGTCCGGAAACCAGGCTGACCCTAAGGACGTCCCGATCACCAGGTTCAAAGACGTAGTCAGCATGCTTGGAATAGGCCGGTGCAGCTTGAATCATGTTTTCAAGTGCGCAGCCCAGACTGACAAAGAGGTGATGATCATCCGGATCGACCGCTGGGCAGCGCCTCGTCATGTCCGGAACAATCGAAAGGTGCTTTCCCTCGGCGGAGAATTTCCAAGGCTGAGTGTTGTGACTATTTGCCGCCAGGGTGGCACAGTGAACCAGTTCGCGGAGCACGCCGTCACGCGAGGTCTCGCCAGCCCCAGTTCGTGCGGTAGCGCGTACGGCCTCTTCCCAGCGCGACTTGTCCTGTGCTTGTTTCCAGTAGTAGCCAAGACCCCCGACCGAAGCCACTGCCACCGTGCCGACGGTCACCTTAAGGACCGCTCTTCGCGAGACCTCTCTTGGTTTGGCTCGCATGTCTTACCTCCAAGAACAGTATACTGCACGGACGACGCGCATAGCCTACATCATCATCGGAACGTGCCTTTGCGACTCACCCACTTCGACGGCAGTCAGGAGGCCCGCCTTCTCTCTACCTACGCAAGGGCAGACCGAGCGGGAATCGCTCACGTTAAGATGCTAACATGATGCGACATAAATCTGAGCCTCAACCTACCTGCTGAAGAATGCACTGGTCTGCCCCCTTTCGTGAAGACAGGTTAAGAAGAGACCTCCTAAGTGAGTGTGGATAGGGACAGGTCGAGGGGAGGAACGACGGAGGGCGAAGCCCGACCGAGTTCCACCTCTCGAGCGGCGACCGCCGGGGGGCAGACCAGAGCCAGGATCGCCACTCTTGGTATGTACAAACAGATCTTTCGTCCAATCGGGCCGCTCTCGTGGGAGAGCATCACGCCCCTACTGAGGGCCCTCAAGGGTTCCTCCGTTGCGGCCATTGGTCTGGACATTGAAGCAGGCAATGAGGATCTCATAATCCACGCCCAAGACGCTACTCCTGCCGATGGCTATGTGCTGTGGGACTATCAGGCTCTCCTGGAAGCCGAATTCGACGCCTGGATCTTCTGGCTCACCATCCACTTTTTCGATTCCATGCCGAATCTGCGTCCGTTAATCCGTGAGGACGCTATGTTGTTCCTTGATCCAACATATAGGCAGAACTTAGACTCCATGGCAGAATTCTACGTCTGGGATGCGAGCGAGGTAATGCTCATCAGTGGGAGCGAGCTAGAGTCCATGCCTGGCTGGGTATGGGTGCAAAGCACCAAGATCTAAGTCCCCAGTCACCCGAAAAGAGTGCCTAGTCCGGTGCGCTCTCCGCCCGAGAATGCCTGCTGCACCAACGCACAATCGCCCTCGTGACCCGATCGCGACGCCAGCTTGTACCCGTGCCAGGCGTGCTGGTATGATCCGGTCACGGCCGCTGCGTCACCCGCGTCTAGATTGGCGACGCCGGTGGCGCGAACCTATCCGGGTACTGCGGCCGCGGCGCGGTCGGGTGGGCAGATCCGAGGGCGCTTGCGCGGTCGTCGTTGTTCGAGGCTCGGAACTCGAACCTACTGATACTCGCAAGAACACAAACATGATCATGGCTGAATACAAGCAGGTCCTCCGCGCCCGAGAGGTGACGGTGGTTGAGTCTCCGGAGGCAGGTTATAGAGAACTGGCCGCTCCGGATGCGGAGGTCCTCGTCATCATAGGACACAATCAGATCGATTTGCCTGGACCCTGAACCCCTGAAATCCATACAGCATTTGAAACTGCCAATGGAGACCTTATTGACCCTCACATGATCGGACGGCTTCGAGGACCCAGAAAACTTGCGGTGGTCAATTTGGTACTCTGCGACTCCCTATCCGAGCCTGCGACCGCAGCGGCTTGGTCTCGAATAACGAAGGACCTGAGAGGTACATACGGTCCGCTCGCAATCAATTGGTATGCGCGGGGCGTTGGCACGCTTCAGAAGTATGATCCCAGAAAGAAGGCCGTACCCAAGCCATGGCCACATCCATGGCCTTGGAGTAGCGAGAAGGGGAAGAAAAGGAGGTGATCCGGCTTCCGACACTTTTTGCGTCTTTGATAGGCGCACTGCTAGTATGTTCAGCATTCTGGACAGTAAGCTGTACACCTCGATCGACAATGGCTGAGCGCACGAGCGTGTTGTCCGCGATCCATCTCTATTGCGAAGACCACGGCTGTTGGCCTCTAACTTGGGATGAAGCGTCAAGAATGGATTCTCGGTTTGGTAGGATTGAAGCGAAGATTCGACTCATCAGCGAATCTGCGACAGTGGCTCGCTATCGCATAGAGATTCGCGGCGTCGTGAAGACAACGTCCATCAGTGCGCCCAAACGTCGCAGGTGAGCTGACACTGCGTCGACACTTCTGCATACGGTGACTTGGTCCTGGTCTGCCCCCTCCGAATGAGCCACGCGTAACTAGAGACTTCCTCCCGATAATGACATGTCGCGAGTTGCAACATCGCGCGGCCGCCGTCGGGGAACACCTCGACCCCGAGCAACTCGGCCGGTTCCCAGTAGCCCTGGTCACCATCGCCCTAGACGCGGAACCCCCGCCCTCCAACACGCAGACGTGAAGCCCGCAGACTCTCCCTCGCGGATGTCTTCCAAGCCGTCCATCCATCACGTGAGTACCCTCAGTCGCAGTGACTATGGCAAGACTACTTGACGACCTTATAACGCCAGTTATACGCCTTCACCTTGTCCTTCCCGATGTGGATGGAACTCGATTCATAGTCACGGATACTCGGATACACGATCACGATCCTCTCCGTCCCATCCTCGAACGTCACGCGGATCTCGTGCTCCCCCCAGAGCTCATTCATGTCTGCGCAGCCTTCTCTGCCAATCTCGAGAGCTCGTCCGTTCTGTGCAATCTCCTTTGGCATGGGATCACCGCATATGGCATAAAGCGTTGTCAACTTGAGAAACGAATAGCCGAAAAAGCAACAGCATGTTGAGCATGTAAGCAATGATAACAACGTAATGCATGACGTTTTGTTCTTCATGGTAAGGTCGCATAAGGCAACGCGCCTGACGAACCGTGCGTCCCTCTGCCTGGCCACTTCGATCTATGGCCCCGGAACCAGTGGATGAAACCACAACATCTTCATCCCGTACGCCACGAACACGTGAACAGCCACGAGGGCGACACCGTTCCCGAAGATTGCATCGGGCATCGGGTCCGCAAGCGAATGTTTGTCGGAACGGGCGTACTGCGAAGCCGCAGGTATCCCAAGCCAAGGGGCCATGCCTGCAAGGCAGGTTCCCTAAGTCGCCCCCGTCGAGGCCTCAGTCGAGCGGGTCGGTCTCGATCGGCGGTTGCGCGAACGTCCGGCGTCCGAAGAGCCCGTCCACATCGAGAGGATCGACCAGCACCTCCCGGGGGCGAGGGCCGTCACGGGGACCGACGATGTGGCGCTCCTCCATGAGGTCGAGGAGGCGTGACGCTCGCTGGAATCCGATCGAGAAGCGGCGCTGAATCATCGACGTCGAGGCCTGCCCGCGGTCGACGACCCAGCGCACGACCTCTTCCCAGAGCGGATCGGACTCGGATTCCGCGATTTCCGCTTCCTTGTCGGCGACCGCGATCGCGATCGGGTTGAGGACATAGTGAGGCTTTTCCTGGGCCTTCCAGTGCTCGCAGACCGCTTCGATCTCGCGCTCGCCGACGTAGCAGCCTTGGACGCGGACGGGTTTGCTCGCATCGATCGGCAGGAAGAGCATGTCCCCCTTTCCGACGAGGCGCTCGGCGCCGACCTGGTCGAGAATGGTCCGTGAGTCGATGCCGGACGAAACGCTGAAGGCGATGCGCGACGCGATGTTCGCTTTGATCGTGCCCGTGATGACGTCGACCGAGGGGCGTTGGGTCGCGATGACGAGGTGGATGCCGGTCGCGCGGGCGAGCTGGGCGAGACGGCAGATCGAGGTCTCGACTTCGGCAGCCGCCTGGATCATCATGTCGGCGAGTTCGTCGATGACGACGACGATGTAGGGAAGTCGGTCTTGGAAGCTGGCCTTCTCGTTCCACCCGTCGACGTTGCGGACGCCGGCTTCGGCGAACATGTCGTAGCGTCGGTCCATTTCCCGCCACACGGCGCGAAGAACGCCGGGGGCCTCTTTGACGTCCCGCACGACGGGGCACATGAGGTGGGGGACGTGGTCGAAGAGGCTGAGCTCGACCCGTTTCGGGTCGATGAGAACGAGACGACAGTCCTTCGGGGTGTTGCGCATCAGGAGCGACGTGATGATGGTCGCGAGTCCGATGCTCTTGCCGCTGTTCGTCGCCCCGCCGATGAGGAGGTGGGGCATCTTGGCGAGGTCGGCGTACTTGCTGACCCCGGCGACGTCCTGCCCGAGGGCGACGAGGAGCCGCGAAGGGTTGTCGCGGAATTCGGCGGTATCGCAGAGCTCGCGGAGCGTGACGACGCTCGGCTGGGCGTTCGGGACTTCGACCCCGATCGCGGACTTGCCGGGGATCGGAGCCTCGACGCGGACGTGGCTGGCGGCCAGGGCCATCGCGATGTTGTCGGCGAGGCTGGTGATCCGTCCGACCCGGATGCCGGGGCCGAGTTGGATTTCGTACCGGGTGATGGTCGGCCCGGTCGCGATCTCGACGACGTTGGCGTCGATCCGGAACTCTTCGAGCGTGCCTTCAATCGTCTCGATGTTCGCCTGCATCTCCTGGGCCGTCCGCTTCGGGCGAGCCTTCGGCTCGTTCAAAAGGGTGATCGGCGGGAGGGTGTAGCCTTCCTTCGGGGTCGGCGCTTGGGTCGTGCCGAGGCTCGGGCGGGTGTCGTGGACGATCGGCTTGGGCTTGAGCCGTTTCGGTTCGGCGGCCGGCTCGGGTTCGGGGGTGCGCTCACGCTCCGGCATTCGGACGACGGCCTTGGCCCGGGTCGCGGGGCGTTCGATCGTCTTCGTGAGGCGGCGTCGGTCGCGCCAGGCGATCCAGAACGCGCGAAGCGGCGCGTCGAGGCAGAGGACGAGCCCGATCGCGGCCATCGCTCCGATTCCGATCGGCCGGGCTTGACCAAGGAGCGCGTCGAGGGCCCAGGCGACGATCGCGCCCGAGTAGCCGCCGCTCGTCGAGACGGCTTCGGGATCGAAGTAGTCGCCGGAGAGGGTGCGGGCAAAGGAGGCGACGATCGCCAAGAAGACGAAGAGTGCGCCCCAGGTGATCCGGCTCATTTCGAGGCTTCGACGGCCGGCGAGGAGTGCCACCGAGAGGCCGATGAGCACGACGGGCACGGCCCAGGCACCGCGCCCGAAGAGAATCGAGAAGAACGAACCGAGGGCGGCCCCGATGACGCCGGCGTTGCCGATCGCGAGGGCGACGATCATGACGAGGGCCAGCGCGAGCAAGCCGATGCCGAGCGCATCGGTGGTGCGATGCGAAAGATCTTGCTCGGCCCGTTTCTTGCTCGAAAGGGGCGGCCTTGCGGTGGTGCGCATCCTTATGAATCTCCGCGAGGCCCTTCCTTGGGCCTCCCTGCATTCAGTATAGCCTGAGAGGTTGCGGCTTCCACAAAGCTGAAGACGAAACAGGCCCCCCGCGGGTCGCGAAGGGCCTGTTGTCGGACGGGGTTACCAGCGGGGTCGATAGCGGGAGATCTCAAACTCGACGATCGAGTAGCCGTATCGGTCCGGGGTGAGGGTGAAGAAGTGGTACACGGTGGACCGGCGTCCCCACGCATCGACGAACTCGTGCTCGGCGAGCACCTTGGCCTCTCCGCGGTCGGCGTATCGCACACGGAGGATGTTGTACCGGCGCGTCTGGGTGCAATCGACGTTGTCGGCGAGAAGATCGTAGAAATCCCGCGCGTCGATCCAGTAGCTGTAACCGTTCTCCGGCGTGATCCGGACTTCGCCGCGACTCGGAATCAGGTCTTCGATGCACCGCATATCGCGGCGCTCGAACGCCCGCTTCAGGTTGTCGACCGCTTCGCCGAGTTGGCGATCATATCCGCGGGAATAGCTCGAATATCCGTCGTACCGGTCGTATCGATCGTATCGATCCCAGCGCCCGAAGTCGAAGTCGAACCGGAATTCGATCGAAAGTCCGGGACGACCAAACGAGCACCGGTTCGGGACGATGTAGGCGGGGAGGTGCGAGTACCAGTACCAGGGCGAAACCACGCAGTTGTCGTTCCAATCGAACCGGTAGTGGGGGTAGCACCAATAGTCGTCGCGCCAGCGGTTGTCGTAGAAGTAGTACCCGCTGCGGTAATTGTTCTGGACGCGCTGGGGCACACCCTCGCGAAGCGCCTGACGCTCCAGCGATCCTCGATTCACGTTGATCGGGGCCCGATCGATCGTGATCGGCGTCGAGCGTTCGAGCTGCGTGAGCCGGTTGTTGACCGAGCCGTAGTTGGTGCGACCGCTGCGCGATTCGTTGCGGCGGATCATCGACTCGGTGTCGCCGACCCGCTCCGGTCGCCCGAGAGGGCCCTGGCTGCCCCGGTTCGGGTTGGTTCGATCGCTGCTACCCTGGTTCCGACCGGAATCCCGGTCGCGATTGCGCCCGAGAAGGCCGTCGTCACCCTGGGATCCGCCGCCGCCACGCGCGGGCGGGTTCTCTCGAGGCTGGGAGCCGCCGCCACGGACGGGAGGATTTTCTCGAGGCTGGGATCCACCGCCACGGACGGGCGGGTTCTCGCGGGGCTGGGAGCCGCCACCGCCGCGGGCCGGCGGATTCGAGCCGCCTCCGCCGCTCGATGAGCCGCCGCCTTTGCCGCCGCCGCCCTTCCGGCCAAGGACACCGTCATCGGCCCAAGTGGAACCGGCGAACGTGACGCTCGCCAATACTGCAACCAAAGCTATCCAACGCATTGCATTCTCCAGAGCTTGCCTAACTATGTTAGACGTTCCGGGGCGGTGACCGTTACCCTGGACACCTCTCCACCCCTGGGGGTGAGGGGGTAGGGCGGGGTCTTTTACCTCTCCGCCTTTGGGGGAGAGGTCGGTGAGCGAAGCGAACCGGGTGAGGTGGTCTGCGCAGGGGGAGGGGTCTTTTACCTCTCCGCCCTTGGGGGAGAGGTCGGTGAGCATAGCGAACCGGGTGAGGTGGCCCGAGCAGAGTTGAGGGTCTATCACCTCTCCGCCCCTTGGGGGAGAGGTCGGTGAGCGAAGCGAACCGGGTGAGGTGGCCCCTGGGCGTAGCATTCCCTAAGTTCTCCCGATGGAAGAAAACTCAAGGTCGCGATGTACGAGCCACCGTTCGCAGGTGCGTTCGTAGGTCGTCGGTACCCCTCCGGCCAGACTCCGCGGTAGAATGAAAGCTCCCGCAGGGGTATAGCTCAGTTGGTAGAGCAGCGGTCTCCAAAACCGCAGGTCGCGGGTTCGAGTCCTGTTGCCCCTGCCACTCCCTTCTCAGGCCAAGATCGCGTCCATCGCATTGGACGTGTTCGCGATCCGGACCATCGGATGGTGGCGATATCCGGGGATCATCTCCGCCGCGACCGGCCCGTCGTACCCGATGTCCCGCAACGCGAGGACGACCTCGGGCCAGTCGACGTCGCCTTCGAGCAGGTCAACGAATCCATCCAGCGTGCCAACCGAGCGCCGGAAATCCTTGAAGTGCACGCCGACGACGCGCTTGCCGAGATGGCGTAGCCAATCCTCGGCAAAGCCGAACGGAATCAGGTTGGCGACGTCGACGTAGGCACCGACCCAGGGGCTGTCGAACTGGTCGATGAAGGCCGCCATCTCGTGCGGGCTCATCAGGAACTTGTTCCAGACGTTCTCGATCCCCATTCGCACTTGGGAGGCCTCCGCGGTCGGGAGGGCGGCGCGGATTCCTTCGGTGGCGTACCGCCAGACGTGTTCGGTCGAGAGCGGTGCGCGGTCTGGCATAAAAAAGACATCGACGGCACCGGGGATGGTGAGGAGCGTCTTGGCGCCGAGCCAACGCGCGATCTGGAGCATCTTCTTGAGGTCGTCGAGCGCTTGGGCACGATGAGCGGGGCTCGCATCGCCGAGATTCCGGGACCAGTAGAGTCCACTCGCCACGCTCGGGAGCGCGACGCCGGCTTCGCTCGCCGCGTCGGCGATGTCGCGACAGGTTCGCTCGTCGGCGTCGACACCGAGGGCCGCTCCGACGTCACCGATCGCGAGTTCGAGGGCCGGGAAGCGATAGGCGGCGGCGTGCCGAATCGCGTCGAACGGACTGAGCGTGCCTTCGAGGCCGCCGGGGAAAGACCAGTAGTTGATCGCCTTGACCATGCCGGTGCGAGGTTACTCGGAACACGCCGCCGTCTTCTCAAGGGGTACAGGGCGAGGTGGCCTTAGTC
>ERZ761602.1248-NODE-1248-length-47367-cov-7.020206_pt1 | contig 47367 bp, 46 predicted proteins | sample MGYA00512165_ERZ761602 | MGnify/ENA primary metagenome ERZ761602 (study PRJEB28899, sample SAMN02445085) | bioreactor sludge metagenome | biome: EBPR sludge; isolation source: Thorneside wastewater treatment plant | place: Australia: Brisbane, Thorneside...
CCCTGGGAGTGGCCCCGGGCCGGACGCTGCGCAAGCGACTCCCCTCCTGCTTGTCCACGTGATGCCCTGGTTCGAAGCTCCACCCCAGAGCAAGAACTACGGGTTTCACTGGACCATGGACAAGGCCGAGCCACCCAAGTCTTGGGCCAGCCATTTCCAGCCGTCCTTTGGGCTCTATGACTCCCTGGATCGACGCGTGATCGAGGCCCAGGTCGCCCTCATCAAGACCGCTGGGTTCGACGGAATTCTGGCTGATTGGTATGGTCCCGACGATGCCCTTGACTATGGAATGATCCACCGCCGCACGCTGCTCCTCTTTGAAGTGGTCCGCAAGGCTGGGCTCAAATTCGGGGTGGTTTGGGAGGATCAGACGATTGGCCAGCGCATCCGCCTGGCCGGTTTGCCCGCGGACCAGACCAAAGCCACAGCCGAGCGGGCCATCCGCTACGTCGCCGAGACCTGGGCCAAGGACCCCCTTTTTCTCAGGCTAAAGGGGAAGCCAAGTCTGCTGGTTTTTGGGCCCCAGACGCTCAAGGACGAGGAATGGCCGACGACGCTGATGGTCGAAGCCGGGCTCCAACTGCTCACCCTGCACCACCGCCGAGGCCCGGCCGTCGGAGCCTTCGACTGGCCGCTACCCAGCGTGGGCGTCACCCCGGCTCTCGGCCGGATGGAAAGGGATGCCAAAGATTGGCCGGTTTGGATCGCGACCGCTTTTCCGAGGTTCAAAGACTGGTACCAAGAGGCTGGAATCGGGCCTGGCTACGGCGAGATCAAGGATGACGGCGGTCTGACTTACCGGAAGACCCTAGAGCGCGGGATCCGATCCGGCGCCGCCGCGGTTCAGGTCGCAACCTGGAACGATTGGGGTGAGGGGACCCAGATCGAGCCCTCGCAGGAGTTCGGCCTGCGGGATCTGATCGCCACTCAAGAGCTTCGACGAAAGTGGATTGATCCTGGGTTCAAATACAAGGCTAGTGACTTGGAGAAGATCCTCAAGAACTTTGCGGCCCAGCCGGCCGAACGTCGGTGAGGGTGCACTGACTGCGATCAAAGCAACACGGACGCCGCTTGCCCGCTGCCAGCCGACTCGGAATGCTTTCGATCCGCTTTTGCCGGGTCGCGGCAACCTTCGTCGAACTCACCCACCGGATCCAGTCCCAACGCGCGGCCGGAGTGAGACTTTGCCAGGTCGCCTCGGCCTGCCCGCAGAGGATTGCCTTCAGGTCGGCTGGAACTTCGGGCTCGGGCCAGACTTCGAGGACTTCGATTGTGCACTCGCCTTCGATTGAGGTTTCGGCGGGAACTAGGAACCAATGACTCCCGAGTCCGTTGGGTTCAAGCATGACGGTAAGATTGTTCACGCTCGCGATCACCATCCCGCGGGAGGGGAGTCGGGCCGAGACCTCAGCCGGAAGATGAACCACCTGCCGCCCCGGAAACGGCCCATCGAGTGGGTTCGCCACAAACTCCATCGGGCTGAGTATACGGTGCTTTGGGCGATCGAGCTCTGTCGGGTGATGTAGGCTCAGAACTCGATCTGGATTTTGGCCACAGCCCGTTTCTGACTACTCAGTAGGGCTTCGCGTCCTATTCTCGATGGCGATTTGGTGTGGGCCGAGGCTAGCGGGCTGATTCTGACTCTGGTCTCGGTTCGAATTCTCTTCTGGGCTGGAGTCCTCGTCGGTGGATTTCGCGTCGTGCTTTGATGGGGCCAGCGGGGGATTGTTGGGGCTCGCTTCAATCCTGGTTCGTGAAGAGGGGTGTGCGTGGCGTTTTTCCTGGATCGAGCCGAGTTCCCAGTCAGGGGATATCGTATCTTGGCTTGGTCGGACCCGCCTCGGGGGTTGATTTCCAGGGCTGGATTTACCGGGGGGCTCGCCCTGAGATTATTTGGGGCCTGATCCGATCCTGGTTTGTGGCCTAGGATCGGCGTGTCTTGAATCTCGGGTCGGGCTGGAGTCCTAGCCCTTTTTGTGCCTGTGAGGGATTGACGGGGCCAGCCTTCAATTTCGGACTTGATCTGATCCTGGTTTGTGGCCTAGGATCGGGGTGTCTTGAGTCTCGGGTCTGGCTGGAGTCCTGGTCGGTATCTTGCGAGAGGGCTTGGTGGGGCCTGCCTCGATTTTTGGGGCTCATTCCGATCCTGGTTTGTGGCCCAGAATCGGCGTGGCTTTAATCTCGGGTCGGGGCCTCGGGAACGCGCCGACTTGCCTTCACCCCGCCCTTCAGCTTGGGTATACTCCTCACCAACGCACGGATCGTTAGCTCAGTCGGTAGAGCAGCTGACTCTTAATCAGCGGGTCGTAGGTTCGAGCCCTACACGGTCCACCAACCTCTCGATGATCAGTGGCGTCCAAGCTCAGTGGGTCCTCTTGGTCGTATGCAGCGGAGTCGGCTTGATAGAGCGCTTTTGAGGCAGCGCGGTAGAGGGTGAGCAGAGTCTCAACTGCAGGGGACCAGGCTGGCTGACATGGTGCCTCGCCGGGCGATCTGCAGAGCAAAAAAGCGGCTACTACTTGTCATCGCCTTGTTTCTGGCTAGGGCTGAGAGGAGCCTCCTGCCCTGGGCAAATCATTCCATCGGTCCGGGGGCCTCCAGCTGCGGATGCCCGGGCGCTGACCTGAGTTGGCGGCGTGGCCACGGGGTTGTCATATCGTTATTTCAAGTAAAAATACGGTTGTTGATTCGGCCGCGTCAATATAGAATGAAGCCCTTGGAGTTCTCATGGGGCTCCAGCTTGCACTTCTCTGAAAGGAAAAATCATGAAGAAACTTGCTTTCTTGGCCCTCGGACTGGCAACTCTGCAGGTTGCACCGGCCGCACTTCTCGCCCACTGGAACTTCAACACGCTCACCGCGACCGGTGCGAGTCCAGCCAATTGGAACCAGACCGTCTACGCTCCGGCCTCCGGTAGCGGCTCCTTCAACCTTGCCGGATGGACTACCGGGCCACGATCGTTCAATAGTAATCCTGGCGTCGGCAACCAGCCGGGAACCACTTTGAACGCCGTTTCTCCAGATCCTGCGGGAAGAGCAATCCAACTCCTGGGCGGCATTGGCAACGTCAGCGCACCGGTCGTCAACAACGGGGCGACGGCCACGATCCAGTTTTCGACGGCAGGGGGCTATTACAACCCGATTGTCACTTTTGCCTCTGCCCGGACCTCCAGTGGGTTCAACAATGTGGCTGTTTCGGTCTCCAACGACGGCTCGAACTTCGTCAGCGCGGGCAGCTTTGCTCCCACCACCACGTTCAGCCTGGTGACATTAAACCTGGCGGCTTATGATGTGCTCGACAACACCGCTACGGCATATGTGAGGCTCACTTTCACGGGGGCCGTCACAACGTCTGGCAATAATCGACTTGATAACATTCAAGTTCAAGCCGTGCCCGAGCCGATGACGCTGGGTGCCCTGGCGCTGGGGGCCATCGGCGTGATGCGGCGCCGACGTGGGAACCGGTAGTTCTGGCCGCAAGAAAGTTCTACGAGTCCCGGCGATTATCGCCGGGACATTTAGCCAGAATGGAACACTCTTCAACCTTCGAGTTTGCGCTCGTCGAATCCGTCGAACCTGTAGAATCAAGGCAGATGGATTCTCCAAAGGATGCAAAAAAGCGCCCGACTCTCCAAGATGTCGCGAAAGTCGCGGGTGTGTCCGTCCAAACGGCCTCACAGGTTCTCGCCAAGACGCCGAATGTCCGGATTGCACTGGGGACCCGGCAGAAGGTCGAAGCGGCTGCAGTCCAAATTAGCTATCAGCCGAATCGGATGGCCCAAGCGATGCGGAGAGGGAAGTCACAAGTCGCGGCCGTGTGGATGCCGGTGGATCGACCGACCATTGGTTATCTTCGAATCCTGAACGCCCTCAGCAAGGTGATTCGCCGGAGTGAGTACGAGTTGATGGTGGTCGGCTTGGATTCGACCGTCGCCTTTGGCGGGGAGGGGCGCCTGCCGTCCCAATGGCCGGTGGATGGAATCATCGCCTACGATGCGGGCCGCGCGATCAAGAGGTACCGGACAGAAAATCCCGACGACCCGACTCCGCTCTTGATCCTGGGGAATGAGGAGTTTGAGCGAGGTGATACGATCTCTTGGGACGTCATCGGAGCATCCCACGATCTTGCAAGGGACTTGATTCTCTCTGGCCGGAGGAACGTTGTTCACCTCTCGCCCCAGTGGGTTCTTGATAAGTATCCAAACGAGCAACGAAGCCGAGGTTACCGAGAGGCGATGGCCGAGGGCGGATTGCAGCCCGTCTTCATCGGTGCGGAGGACGAGACCGCGACGGCAGGAGCCGAAGCGCTCATCCAGTACCTCCAAGCGAGTCCGGTGCCGGAAGCGATCACCGCGTTCAACGATTCGATGGCGCTAGGTGCCCTCCGGGTACTTGACGCGCGCGGAGTCAAGGTGCCGGTTGACTGTTGCGTTTGGGGCTATGGTGATTTTCCGGAAAGCACCGACGTGCGGATTCCACTCAGCAGTCTAGCGATTCCGTTCGATGATCTTGCAGAAAATGGCTGGAATTGGATGTCCGGGCGGATCGCTGATCCGAGCCTTGCCACACGAACCATGGCCCTACCGGTGCGCAGGGTCCAGCGTTCCTCCAGCATTCCCTTATGAGTTATTGCGGAAATATTGCTTCCGCCATTGCATTTTCGAGAGGAATGTCATAACCTTATGACAGAGAGATTTAGACTAGAAAACTGGATTACAAGAGAATGAAGACTTCCACGATTGCCCGAACCCTTCTGCTCGCTTCTGTCTTTGCTTCAGCGAGCGCTCATTGTCGCTGGACCTTCTCCGAGGTGAGCCTTCAGGGGACTCGCTTTACCGGTTCAACTCCCGACGGGGAATTCCTCTGCGGATTCTCGAATAATGGGCAGTTCCGCTGGAGTCTCGCCAATGGGGTCGAGTTAATCCCTGAAGAATTGAGGTCGGGCAACAATTCGCTTAGCGATGACGGGTCAAAGATGGCGATCCAAGCCTTGGACCCCTCCGATAACAGACGAAAAGCAGCGATCTACGATTTCAATACGAGCACCATCACGTTTGTCCCGACCCCAGCGGGCTTTTCTGCGACCGGTTTGGACACGGTGGTTTCCTCTCCCTATGGGATTAGTGGAGACGGGACGAAGATCGCAGCTGGAGCCTATGATGGAACGCTTCGATTGAAGCCGGTTCTTTTCAACTCCACGACCAGGACGGTGGAAGTTTGGACTACGTCAGGAACTTCACACGCGCGACCGAATTCACTCTCAAGCGATGGGACTGCCATGGTCGGATATGAGTCCAATCCCAATACCCGGCGGGTCTCGATCTGGAAAAACGGAGTGCAAGTCCACTTTGATCCGGCCAACACCAGCGAGGCGTTCGGGATTTCACCTAACGGTGACCGTTACTTTGGGTCCTTCCTTGGAACCCCTGCCGTTTGGAGTAGCACCTATGCGGTCACCCAACTACCGACTCTGGGCACGATGACTCGGGGTGGGACCATTGGGAGTACCAGCGACGGAAGTTTAGTGATCGGTTACCTGGAACCTCTCGGGAACATCAACGCCCGACAAGCGGTGCTCTGGGAGAATGGAGTTCCCCAAAAACTGGTTGATTGGCTCCAGGTCCGCGGCCTGACGGTCCCCAACTTCAACTTTGTAACGGGAACCGGAATCACGCCCGACGGAAACACCATCTTCGGCTGGGGCACTTCCGCCTCGTCGCTGTTTGCTGGCTTCGTGCTCAAAAACACCCAGGCTACCGTTGTCGGGGTCGTTGATCTCGGAGACCGCGACATAGACGCGGGTCAACCGGTCACCTTCATCGTGGATGATGGCTCAGTAACGGAGACAATCAATACGACCCTGGGGGAAAACGGAGCCTATTCCTTCAGGACTTCGCTCGATGGTCTCGTGGATATCAGCTGCAAAGGAACGACTTGGCTTCGCAAGGTGGAGGCCGGAGTCAACTTGATCGCTGAGCAATCGAATGCGGGTCCGAGCTTCAGCCTCCTCAACGGGGATTGTGACGGCGACAACTCGGTGACGATTTTCGATTACATCGAGATCTCCAACGCATTCGATGCTGTTCCGGGTGACCTGAACTGGAATCCAAATGCCGATCTTGACGGCGACGGTCAGGTCTCCATCTTCGACTACATCATCCTAAGCGGGAATTTCGATCTTTCCGGAGATGAGTAGTCGGACGAGGCGCTTGCGGCTCCGCTAGAGTGACCGGAAGCGGGCGGTGAAGTGCCGCAGAATCGGGGCCTGGTAGGTGAACTCTAGGCCCCGGGCAGACTCCCGTTCGGCGAAGGTCTCCGCAAAGACCTCGGCAACGTAGTTCACGTGGGCCTGAGTATAAACGCGGCGGGGAAGCGCCAATCGGACCAATTCCCGGTCGCTCGGAGTTTCCACCCCATCGACATTCCGTCCAAACATCACGCTGCCGATCTCGACGGCCCTGATCCCCCCACGCAGATAAAGCTCGCAAACAAGGACCTGGGCCGGGAACTGGGTTGGCGCAAGGTGAGGATAGAATCGTTTTGCATCCACGTAGATGGCATGGCCTCCCGGCGGTTGGACGGTGTGAATCCCGATCGCATTCAGCTTTTCGGCCAGATAGCGGGTCGTTGCGGCTCGGTATTCCAGATAATGCTCGTCGAGGACCTCATGGAGACCGACGGCGAGGGCCTCAAGGTCGCGACCGGCCAGGCCGCCATAGGTCGGAAAGCCCTCGGTTAGGATCAGGATGTTGCGGCACTGTTCGGCCAGCGCGTCGTCGTTGAGAGCCAGAAAGCCGCCGATGTTGCCGAAGCCGTCCTTTTTCAGGCTCATGGTGGCCCCATCGGCGTGACGGAACATCTCCTGGGCGATGGCCTTCGGTGTCCAGTCGCGATATTCGGGCTCGCGCTGCTTGATGAACCAGGCGTTCTCAGCAAAGCGGCAGGCGTCGATGATGAAGGGCACTCCGAATTCGCGGTAGATCGCACTGATCTCTTTGATGTTGGCCATCGAGACGGGCTGCCCACCACCCGTGTTGTTGGTGATGGTCACCATTCCGAAGGGAACCTGACGTCTAGCCGAACGGCAATTCTCCAAAAAGGCGCGGAGCTTGTTGGGGTCGAGGTTTCCCTTGAAGGGATGGAGGCTGTCGGGGTCCCGGCCCTCGTCAATCACGAGATCGACCGCTTCGGCGCCGGTGAATTCGACGTTGGCGCGGGTGGTGTCGAAGTGGTTGTTGTTGGGGATGGCTTTGCCGGGGCCAGCCAGAACGGTGCAGAGGATCTTTTCGCTGGCGCGGCCTTGGTGGGTTGGGATCACGTGGCGAAAACCGAAGATCTCTTGGACGACGGCCTCGAACTTGCGGAACGAGCGGCTCCCGGCGTAGCTTTCGTCGCCGATCATGATGGCCGCCCATTGCGCGGCCGACATCGCGCTGGTCCCGCTATCGGTCAAGAGGTCGATGATGACTCCTTCCGCGTCGATGAGGAAGGGGTTCCAGCTCGCTTCTTCGAGCCACTGGCGACGCTGCTCAGGGGTCGAAAACTGGATCGGCTCGACCGCACGGATGCGGAATGGCTCGATGATCTCGCGCATGGTGCGCAGTCTACACGGGCTTTCGGCCCAAAGTCGGGATCTGGCCTCCAGCTCAACATCTGGGCCCTGAGAAGCGGGGGCCTCAGCGGCTGTCCAGCGCGACGATCCTTGGTTTGTGGGGATCTTGGCGGGGTGTTAGCAGAGTGATTGGCATCCCGGGGCGGACTTCTTCCGCGCGAACCGCAGTGGCATCGGGGCGCCGAACTCGAATCTGACTTTTCTCAATGTTCCAACGGTCCCATTCCGGCTTCAGAGAAACCTGAGGTGCTTTGCCGGGCACTATGGTAGCGAGTTTGATCAAGCGCAGGTCTCGGGATGCGGGGTCGAACGAGGTGACGATTCCGTCCGTCCGCTGCTCCGTGGCCGCAGGCTGCAAAAATGGGGCCGGATCGGGATACCGCGGATGCTTCAAACGGCGAGCCGCCTTCAGGGAAGCATAGGCATTGACGACCACGCGGCGGGGTTCGTACCAAAGTTCAAAGTGGATGTGAGGTCCGGTTCCTTCGGCATTGCCGCTGTCGCCGATCCATCCGATCAGCTGGCCCGCGACGACCCGGGACCCATTGACGATCCCCGGAGCAAAGGCATACGTGTCGCCCCCGCGGCCGTCATCCGAGCCTGGAGTGTCGTTGTTCATGTGGTAGTACTGCGCTGTCCAGCCGCTCCGGTTTTTCAGGGTGATTGTGTGGCCCGCGTTCCCCCGGTCGCGACCGAGCGAGATGACTCCATCGAAGCAGGCGACCGCGGTGGCCATCTTGGGTCCCATTAAGTCCTGGCCAATGTGCTTACGCGTACCGCCCCCGCGGGAGGCCATCCACCAGTCCTGAAACTTTACGCGCGAATCTGTGGTGGGCAAGACCATCGGCACGACGACCTTGGTGTCGACCGCCTGACGCCAGATGTAGTTGAGTTCGCCGGTTAGCTTGGGAAAGTTCTTGAGGTCTTCATAGCCTTCCTCATCCCACGTTGGAAAGAAGGCCCACCGAATCGGATAGACATCGCGATCATTGATCTTGGTGGCGCTGACTTGAATCTCAATCTCTTGGTCAAAAACCAAATCGAGGACCCGTAGGGGCAGATCAGTTCCGATCTGCTTAGCCCCTGGGGGAACCGTTAGCTTAACCGGAATGGGGCGTGGGATGAACTGCTCGCGTCCATCGGGTTGACGGATCATGCTCACCATCATCGTGACGCGGTCTTCGTAGGGGTCTGCCTGATCGATATATCCCCGTAGGTTCAGGCTGCCGGGTTTGGGGCGTCCTAGGTCCTTGAATGGATCTTCGGCCAAGAGCGAATTGTCGAGCTCAAGGTCCGGCGTCCGGTGGAGTATTGCTGTTCTCGAAGGCGTTGGTTCGACGGTCAGAATCGTCGTTGACTTGAGCGGGGAAGAGGTGAGATCCCACCGCTCAACCCGATTGCCCCGGATCCCGACGAGCTTGTTCCCGCTCAGCCAAGCGAGGTTGGCGGGCAGAGTTGTCGGCAGTTTCAGGGAGCTAGGCTGGCTGGGATCGACGACCCATCCCGAACCTGCCCCGCTGACCAAGATCCGGCGCGAGTCGGGTGACCAGCGGAGTTCGCCCTTGACCTCTTTGAGGACATTTTTCAGCGACGAAGACCCCAATGTTCCCACAATTAGGTTGGAGACTCCGGGCTTGCCCAAAACCGGCTTGAGAAACGCAAACCGTCGCCCATTTGGAGCCCACGCAACCCGCGTGGCGGCGTGACCCTCTAGGATCGTGCGAGTTTTCCCGCCGTCAAGGCTGTAGATCTCAATCTTTCCCCCGTTTGACGCGGGGGCAAAGGAAAGGAGTCTGTTTCCGTCATGGCTCCAGTCAAATGCTTGGCTGGGTCCGAGGAAGACCGGTGGCTCGGCGGGTATCCCGGCATTCCAAGTGTGCAGCCCACGGGAAGTCCGAAAAGCAAGACGCGGCCCTGTGGGGGCCCAGCTCCATTCCAAAACGGACTTCGCGACCTGCACGGGCTTTGCCTCGGGCACGAAAAACACGGACCAGAGATCTTGACCGCGGAGAAATCCTGCCCGGCTTCCATTGGAATCGAGGCCCAGGGCCTTAGTCTCTCCTAGCTCTAGAACGAGCTTGGGTTTGCCAGCCGCATCCAGCAGAGTGAGTTTCCCGGCATGTTCGAGGCAGTAGGGCACTCTCAATGGGCCGGTCGGATTCGTGTTGATCGCCAGCAAGTTGCCGAGAGCCAAGAGGGCAATGCTCATCCGTGGTGAGTATGGCGTTTGGCTCGGGCGCAAGGCAAGCAAGCTGGTCAAGGAGGTTTCCAGTATTTTCGCGGGCAGAACCCACCCTGCAAAAACCCGTAAACTGGACGAGAAGAGGTTTCAAAATATGGAGAGATCATACATTTGGCGTAGTCTGCAGCTCGTGGGCCTACTCGCTACGATTGGGTTGACTCACGTCAATGCTCAAGTTGGCGTCACCCAGCGAGTCCCGAAAACGGTCGCGCTTTCGGCCCCATTCCCAGCGTCCCAGGTCGTCAACATGGACTTCAGCGGTGACGGCCGATACATGGTCATCGAGACAACCGCGCCCCTTTTGGCGTCCGACACCAACGGCGCGGCCGACGTCTATCGGGTAGACCGGCAGACGAGCGAGGTGATCCTGGTTTCGATCGCCCGCGACGGTTCTACGAACGGGCAGGGAAGTGAGCCCTCGATCAGCTTTGATGGACGCTATGTCGTCTTCAACACTTCCAGCACCTTGATGGTCCAGACCCCGAACAACTTCACGGGGTTGGTCATCCGAGATCTGCAGGCGGGAGTGACCACTCCGGTCTCCCTTTCGACCACCAACGCTCCTAGTAACGGAACGGCCTCGCGGGCCCGCGTGACTCCCGACGGCCGCTTTGTCGTTTTCAGCAGCACCGCTTCTAACCTGGTTGCCGGGGACACCAATGGCGTCGAAGACATCTTTGTCCGAGACCGAACCAATAACACCACCGTCCGGGCCAGCCAATCGGACGCTGGAGTCGCAGGTAACCAAGCGAGTGCTCGGCCCTTCATCAGCGACGATGGCCGGTTCGTGGCGTTCGAATCCTCGGCCACCAATCTGGTCGCCGACGACACGAACAGCCAGGTGGATGTCTTCCGAAAGGATCTCAGCAACGGAGCGATCGTTCGGGCGAGTCTGAACTCGAGTGGAGCGCAATTGCCAGTCGCTAGCGGATGCCGAGGCATGTCGGCCAATGGCGTGTCGGTCCTCTTCCGAGCCGCATCCATCCAGGTGGTGAGCGGGGCCCCGACCTCGGCCCAGGCCTACCTGAGGAACCTGAACAATTCGACCACGACCTTGGTCTCGTTGCTCGACAATACGTTGTTCCCGACTTCGAGCAACTCGGTTTCGGACGACCTCCGACTCAGCCCGAACGGGCGATGGCTCGCTTTTGTGTCGACCAGCGACGGATATGCCGCGGCGGATACGAACGGGACCTCGGACATCATCCTCCGGGACCTGAACCTCGGCAAGAACTCCCGAGCGACCCTGCGGTACGACGGGACCCAGACGAGCGGTACCCACTCGTTTGCGGTTCCTTCGAACGATGGACGGTTTGTTGGATTCCTCTCCAACGATCAGTTGATCATTCCGGGCGACAGCCAAACGACTCGCGATGCCTTCATCCGCGACCTCACCGGCGCGACCAACCAGCTGGTTTCGTTCTTGCCGACGGGCAACGTGGTGGGCCAGACGATGGAAAACCCGCAGCTGAGCAATGACGGTCGATTTTTGGTCTTCAACTCGACCGCGGCCAACCTGGTGACGGGCGATGACAACCTTCTGGATGACATCTTTGTCTACGACCGAAGCACCGATGGAGTCCAACGAGTCTCGGTGGCTTCCAACGGGGACGACCTGAACGCCGCGTCGGCTAACCCTCGGATCAGCGCCGATGGCAACTGGATCGCCTTCGAAACGGCCGCCACCAACATCGAGCCAGTGGGATCCTCTACGACCCGCCTCCTCTTGAAGAATCGGGTGACGAATCAGACGATCCTCGTCTCGCGCCGAACCAACGGCCAACCCGGAACGGGATCGAATGCCCAGCTGAGCGCCGATGGCCGCTATGTCGTGTTCGAATCGACCGAGCGACTGACCGCAGATGACACCAACAACAGCGCCGATATCTTCAGGTTCGATCGACAGACGAACCAGATGCTCTTGATCTCGATCACCGCGAGCGGGATCCAAACCAATGGTGCCAACCGAAACGCCTCGATAAGCGCCGACGGAACCCGCGTCGCGTGGGAGAGCGATGCGTCGAACGTCGTGCCTTTCGACTTCAACGCGCTAGCCGATATCTTTGTGCGGGACATTCCTGCGCAAACGACCCAGGTTGTCAGCGTGGACATCGGAGGAATTCTCCGCGGAGGAACCTTGCCGCGCATCAGTGGAGATGGTGCCCATGTGGCTTTCGAGAGCCCCGTTCAGTTGATCGCCAACTCGCCGATCTCTCCGGTCAAGACGTATGTCCGACGTCTTTCCGACAGTCGGATCACGCTCGTCGGGACCACCGCGAGCAACGGCTTCTTGAACTCGGAAGTCAAGCTGATGGGCATCAGCACGGACGGTCAGTACGTCTGCTTCCAAGCCAGCAACAACCAACTTCCTGGATTCAATAACCGGGTTCAAACTTACATCCAAAACACGACGACCAAGGAGTTCTTCCACTGCTCGCGCCGTGGAGCGACGAGCTCCGACGTGGCCGTGACGATCTCTGCCATGAGCGGAGACGGAGCGTTTGTCGCGTTCCGAAACAACTCGAGGATCCTTGTGGATGAGCTGGTGAACTTCAACGTTCTCTTCCTCCACCAAGCTCGAGAGTCGAGCCTGACCACGTTCAACGGGACACTGGTCCTGCAGGACTACGTCGGCCCGCGCCCGACTCCTTCGATCACGTTGACGTTCGAGCCGGTGGGCGGCGGAACCTCGGTGCAGATTCCGGTGACTCTGAACCCGAATGGCACTTTTGCCGCGACGGTGACGGTTCAAGGGAGCTACAACGTCTTCGCCCAAGGCGGAACGTTCTTGCGGCGCAACATCGGCACGTTCAACTTCACTGGCGGGGTGATCAACGCGGCCTCCCGAACGCTGTTGAACGGAGACTGCGACGGGGATAACTCGATCACGATCTTCGACTACATCCTGATCAGCGACGCGTTCGACTCGGCCCCCGGCGGCCTGAGCTGGAACCCGCTCGCCGACCTGGATGGTGACGAGCAAGTGACGATCTTCGACTACACGATCCTGAGCAACAACTTCGGCGTGGACGGCGACTAAGCCGGCCGCTCCGAGCTTGGATCAACCTCCGGCGGTGGGTGCAATGCACCCACCGCCGGATGCTTTTGAGTGGGGAAGAGGAGAGTGCGGGGGTGGCTTCTTCGGGTATCCCAGGGAAAAGAGTGTGGGCCTTCGACGGTGAAGGCCCGATAACGATCATGGTGGATCTTAAAAAGTTTGACGTCTCGCTGGAACGGGGATTTTTGCCCGATACTGACCCTCTTCGACGCCTCCCGAGCGCATTTGATGCCTGGGAAGAGGTCGCCCTCAATCTTCCCAAGCTCCTGATGGGGAGCGACTTGCGGGGGATCGTGCAGCGGCTCCCCGAGTTTCCCGTCGAAAAGATCGCGGATGAGCGCGAGCTTCGCCGGGCGATGGTTTGTCTCAGCTACATAGGCCATGCCTACGTCTGGACCGGCGATGCGGCCCAAACGTTGCCTTCGGTCTTGGCCCGTCCCTGGGTCGCGGTGGCCGAGCGGATGGGGCGTCCGCCGATCCTCAGCTACCAGAGCTACGCGCTGGACAATTGGTACCGGTTCGACCCGGCGGGCCCGATCGAATGCGGCAACATCGGCCTGATCCAGAATTTTTGGGGTGGGGCCGATGAGGAGTGGTTCATCCTGATCCACGTCGATATCGAGTTCAAGGCGGCGCGTGCCATCACAGCCATCCCGGGAGCTATCGCCGCCGCCCAGTCTGGGGACGCAGCGAGCCTAGCCTCGGCCCTTACCCAGATCGCCGAGAGCGTCGATCAGATGCAGGCGACGATGGAGCGGATGCCCGAATGGTGCGATCCCTACATCTATTTCCATCGGGTTCGCCCGTACATCCACGGTTGGAAGAACAACCCTGCCACCCCTAACGGCGTGGTTTATGAGGGCGAATTTGGCGGGCAACCGCAGATCCTTCGCGGCGAAACAGGTGCCCAAAGCTCGATCGTGCCCTGTCTGGATGGACTGCTGGGGGTGGGTCACGAGAACGACCCGCTCAAGGAGTATCTGATGGAGATGCGGACCTATAAGCCGCCCCAGCACCGGGCCTATCTGGAGTGGATCGAAGCCAATTCGGGGGTCCGAGAGTTCGTGACCACTCGCAACGACGAAGGGCTGACGGCGGTCTACAACCGCTGCCTAGAGGCGGTCGAAAAGTTCCGCTCGCTCCACCTGGAGTATGCGGCCAAGTACATCTTTAGCCAGATCCAAAAGGACGAAAAGAACCCCAGCCAGGTCGGCACCGGCGGCACCCCGTTCATGGTCTATCTGAAGAAGCACCGCGACGAAACCGGCGCTCACGTCGTGGGGTCGTAGGGGCCGGCTGCGCGGGCGGAAAGGGATTGTCAGGAGTGGTGGGGGGATAGAGGTTCAGTGGAAACTTCAATAGACTTCAACGAAGCCTCGATCAATCCCCCACCATTCCCCACACACCCGCACTATCGCTTTCGCCGCCGGCGGAGGACGGCGGCAACCCCCAGCCCCAGCGCAGCCAGCGTCCCAGGCTCGGGGACGGGGTCGAGGCGGATGATCCGGTAGGGTTCGATTCCTTGGCGGTCCATAAGGGTCGCGTAGATCTGATCGGTGTCGCGGTCGATGATGCCGCCGAGCAATTGATAACGGCTCCGGTCGTAAGCAGCGCCCTCTACGACATCTTCGATGCTGACAAGCGCCGAGCCATTCCACAAGCGGCTGGCGGAGAACCTGAAGTTCTGGACAAGAATAGTCCCGCTATAGGTCAAAGTGGGTCCACCAACCGATTGATTGGGTTCCCACCACAACAATTTGTTGCTATTCCCCTTCCGGTAATAGAGGCCACTGTAGGAAGCGGTGTCGACCATAGCCATCTCACCCGACTTGTTCATCGAGGGGTAGAGATAGGGGCCAACGCCTCGAAACTGGTTATCCTTGTAAAGATACAGGTCCTGAAGGTCCAGTTCGATCCGGCCCCCACCCTGGAAGACGAAAGTCCCGTTATCGTCACTGGCAACAAAGTTGCTGTACTTTAGTGGCCGGATTTTTGTCTGTTGTCCGGTTTCTAGGTCGTGTACTACGGCCGCAGTTTCCCCCTCAATCGTACCGGGAACCCCAACAGAACCGTAGACCATTCTCGACCCCGATAAGCCCTCCGGGACCACAGGCAGTCCGGTCGTCGAGTCTAGGATCTGCGCCACCTGCCCCTTGTATTCAAATCCCGAAAAAAAGCGCTGCGTCGAGCGCACGGTTCCCGACATCTGCAGAGCGTCGGGCGTCCACCGTCTGACACGACTGAGATCCATACCAAAGCGCGCGTTCAAGTTCACTTCACCGCTTGGGGTACGTTCGTAAAAGTTTAAGGTTCCAGAGATCCTCTTGGCGTAGACAAGACTAGAGCCCAAGCTGGAAACCGGGGTCATCCGTTCTGAGTGGGTCACTAGAGTCGCTCCCAATCGGTACCGCGGTGCCGGAGTCTGGGCTCCCGCTACGCCGACCACTCCCAAAACTCCCACGAAAAGAAAAGAACGACTTCTCACGGCTTTACTATATACTAAGTTTGGTCGTACCGAACTCATGACTCGGATTGGACCTCTAGGAGGGGACTTGCCACTCCCTATCGGGGTGACTGTAGCGCGCTAAGCCGAGAACGGATTGATGATTAGTTCTTCAGCGGTTTCCCGCTGTCCAGCATGTGCTTGATTCGGGCGATTGTGAGTTGGTTCTGGAGGAGGTCGATGAAGAGGTCGCGTTCGCGCTCGAGGGCTTCGGTCCAGGTCTGAGATTTGCAGAAGATCTGCTTGATCTTGTCCGCAATCAGTTCGTCGTGGCGGGTGAAGTCGAGGGACTTCTGGGCCTCGTCGATCATGCCCTGCAGCGGACCGACCGGCAGCTTCCACTCCGGCTGGAATTCGGCCACGACCGAGCCCAGCAGCCCGGCCGCACTGCTGATCAGGGCATCGGGGTGGAGCAGGATCCGGTCCCAGGCGCGGAGATAGCCGAGGGCCTGGGCTTCTGCCGCGCTGGTGGCGACCACGCCCTGGCTCACCCGCAGGCAGGTCTCGATATATCCGCGGGCGGAGTTCTGTGCGCCGAGGGCCATGCGGGCGGTCCCGCTTCCGCCAGGGAGAAGGCCGACCTTGACCTCGGGCAAGCCGATCTGGGTCTCGGGGTGGGCCACGATCTGCGAACACGCAATCGCGAGCTCAAATCCGGCCCCAAGGCAGTGGCCATGGATCGCGGCGATGCACCGCTTGGTGCGGAGGAGATCAGCAAGATCTTGGAGTTCGCGCAGACCGGTGCGGATGGCGTCCCAGTCCTCCTCCGCAGAGCGCTCCAAAAAGAAGTTCAGATCGTATCCAACCGAGAAGGATCGGGCCGCGCTGCAGAGGATGAACGGCTCGGTCTGTGCGCCGACCCAAGGAGTCAGGGCGCGGACAAGGTCGGGGGTAATGACCCCCATCTTGGTGGTCAGCGCCAGGGCCCTGTGACCGCTTGCCAGTTCGTGGACCTGGAACCCGTCGCCCTTCTCGATCACTGGGAACCGGTCGATCGAGCGATAGGGAATCTCGTCAAGAGCTGGGATCCACTCGCCGGTGAAGGTCCGGACTTGGCCCTGATCATAAAACTTCTCGGTCGGCAGCCCCAAGTGCTCGCCTCCGATCTCGTCGATCATGGCGAAGGGCCCCTTCTGCCATCCGAATCCCCACATCATCACCCGGTCGAAGTCCTCGACGGAGTAGCTGATCTCTTCGCGAATCTGGTGAGCGTATTGCAGGGTCGGGACCAGATAGCGGCGCATGAATTCACCAAGGTCGTCGCCGAGTTGGAGGGCTTGGCGAATGCGCTCGCCCATCGGGAGCTTTTCGATCGCCTTCAGATTGGGTTGGTCGGTCTCCACCATGTCCCGATAGAGAAGGGTCTCGAGGTCGAGGACCGAGAAGGACTTACCCTCGCGCAAGTAGTAGCCCTTGCCGGCCTTTTGGCCGATCGCGCCGTTCGCGATGAGGTGCTCGACGGATCGAGGGGTCTGGAGGGTCCCGACGGCGGAGTCGTGGCCGCAGCGGGCGGTGAGGTTTGCCGCGATATCCACCATGATGTCGAGGCCGACGAGGTCATTCAGTCGAAAACTTGCCGATCGGGGCCGACCGAGGAAGGGGCCGGTCATGGCATCGACTTCTTCGATCCGCAGCCGAAGCTTCTCGGCGACATGAGTGGCTTGGAACATGGCCCACATTCCGAAGCGGTTGGCGATGAATCCGGGAGTGTCCTTCGCAATGACCACTCGTCGTCCGACTCGCTCTTCGAGGAACTCGGTGACCCGCCCGATCTCAGCGGAATTGGTTTCGGGGGTGGGAATCAGCTCCAGGAGTTTGAGATAACGCGGAGGGTTAAAGAAGTGGGTCCCGAGGAATCGCTCTCGGAATCGCGGGGAGCGGCCCTCGACTAGGAGAGAGATTTCGAGTCCGCTGGTGTTGGTGCTGATGATGGCGTGATCGGGCAAGAGGGGTTCCAAAAGTGCGTAGAGTCCTCTCTTGGCTTCGGGCTTTTCGATGATCGCCTCGCAGACCCAGTCGGCATCTCTTACCCAGTCGAGATCGGTGTCGATTCCGCCCAGTCGGACCCGACCGACGCTCTCCGGCCCATAGAAGTGGGTAGGTTTGACGGCTTTTGCCTTCTCAAAAGCGGCCTGGCACGATTCCCGGGTGAGGTCCAGAAGGGCGACTTGAAACCCAGAATTGGCAAGATGGGCGGTGATGCCTGACCCCATCGTTCCGGCCCCAATGACGACGACTTTAAGTCCCTCGTTGCTCAGCATGATCCTGCAAGTTCTAGGGGCATTGTTGCCCTCAAGTTGGCGAGGATACCAGCGGGAGCAAAATCCTGAAGTGTCTTGGCAGTTTTACCGATATAATAGGCGTGATGGAACAAATTCAGCCGATCCGAGGTGATCGACGATAAGAAGGTTTAAGCCGCGTCCCCAGAGAAATCCGGGTCCCGACATCAACGGGCGCCTCCTGCGCTTCCGCGATCTCCGGATTATTGGCTCGGATGGGTCGCAATTGGGCATTTTCCAAGCGCGTCAGGCGTTGAACATGGCCCAAGATGAGGGATTGGACCTCGTCCTCGTGGCGGAGCAAGCGGATCCTCCGGTTGCCCGCATCACCGACTACGGCAAGTACAAATACGAAACCCAGAAGCGCGAAAAGGAGAACAAGCGCAAACAGCAGGACGTTAAGGGTATAAAGATGAGTCCGCGAATTGCCGAGCACGACATGCAAACGCAGTTGAACAACGCTCGGCGGTTTCTGGGAGAAGGCGACAAACTGAAGGTCGTGTGCCAGTTCAAACAACGTGAACTCGCCCACAGCCGGATCGGTCTGGAGAAGATGACTCGCTTCGCCGAGGCGCTGAGTGACATCGGCATCTTGGAACGAGCCCCGACTCTGGAAGGTCGCCAGATGATCATGACGATCAACCCGAAGCCACAAAAACCTGCGGGGAAGAAAGATGCCAAAGATTCGAACCAACAAAACGGCAGCGAAGAGGTTCAAGATCACGGGGACCGGCAAGATCACCCGACGGAAGTCGGGGAACAGCCACATGTTCCTCCACAAGAGCCACAGTAGACGCCGCAGGCTGGAAGGTGAGCCCGTACTCTTTAAGGGCGAGCGCACCCGAGTCCGCCGAATGCTCGTGATGTAGCCCCAGGGCTCCATCACGAGTATCTTTTTTGTAAACCTGGCCGAGAAACAAGTACCGCCACCGGTCTAAAGCAGATCTGGGAACCGGTCTCGGCCCCGAACGAATCCCCGAAAGGGATCGCCAAGGAGAAAACATATGGCCCGCGTAAAACGTGGATTGATGCGCCACAAGCGCCACAAAAAAATTATCAAGAAGGCTTCAGGCTATTTCGGCCGGAAGAAGAACGTCTTCAGCCGTGCCCACGAGCAGGTGATGAAATCGGGGCAGTACGCCTTCCGAGACCGCCGCGCCAAGAAGCGCGAATTCCGCCAGCTCTGGATCGTCCGACTTTCGGCTGCTTGCAAAGAGGCCGGCGTGAAGTACAGCCAGTTCATCCACAATCTGAACGAAAAGGGTATCGACGTCAATCGAAAGATGCTGAGCGAACTTGCAATCAACGATCCGGCCGCCTTCAAGGCTCTGGTTCAGCAAGTGATGGCATAGTGGGGCAGCTAGAGAGTAGGGATTAGAGGTTAGAAATTAGAGACTAAGCGCTAGGGACTAGGAATTGTTAGTCCCATTTTCCATTCTCTACTCTCTATTCTCTACTTTCTACTCTCTATTCTCCATCCCCTAACCCCTAACCCCTAATTCTCCGACATACCATGGTCGGCAGCGGTTTTTCCGTGACCGTTTTTGCCATTGCCATTACCATGACCATGACCATTCGACACGGTCGGGCGTGCTTCGGTGAGAATCGTCGGAAGGGTGACCTCCGAAAAGTGCTGGAGGTCACTGGCGGTAAAGTTTGCCCCGGCCTCAACAAACAGATCCGGGTTCTCGTTCACGTATCTGCCCCCAACCCCGATCATAAAGCCCTTGGTGACTGCGATCAGCTTCAACTCTCGAACGAGTTCAATCGCCTCAGTCCTTCCTTCCTCCCGCGCACAACTCACGAGGACCAGATTTGGTTCGTGCTCCTTTACCGAGCTCAAGAAAGCAGGGGTCGGTACGTTTGCCCCGAGGTAGACCACCTTCCAGCCCTTCAAACGAAGGAAGTCGCTGATCATCCTGAGGCCAATGCTGTGATAGTTGCCGGGGACACATCCCAGCACCGCAACCTTGGCCTTGGCCGGAAGCGGGGGAGCAAACTGCATGACCCGAGCCATCATCCGCTCGGTAATGGCGCTCGCGAGGTGCTCTTGACCCTCATCCACTGCCTCGACCTGGTACCAAGCTCCGATCATCTCCATCGATCCGGCCAACACATTCTGATAAAGCTGAACTGTGTCGAACCCTTGGCGGATCATCTGGTCGACGATCTCTGCACAGCCAGCCTCGTCACCCTGAATCGCAAGCTTGGAGTAGGTCTTGACCGCATCGCCGAGTGAGATTTCTTCCGGTTCGGGGCGGGCGGCTTGGGAAAGTAGTGCCTGGAGGTTTCGGGCGATTTCTGGAGTGGCGAGGGCGTAATACACCTGACGGCCGATCTTGGTGGGCTTGACGATGTTCTTGAGTCGGAGCTTGCTCAGGTGGTTGCTGAGGTTGGGCTGCTTCATGCCAGTAGCCTCGACTAACTCGGACACGTTTTTGGGTCCATCTTGGAGCTGCTCCAGGATAGCTCTGCGTGAAGACTCGGCAAGCTCGCTTAGAAGATCATTCATTCAAGGTCCTGTTGAATCCGGCACTGATGGATGCCCGACATCAATCATTGTATAGTGTTCTGTGTGGGCAGGGACGTGGCAAGACCTCATGTTGTTCGGGGAAGCAACTATTTATGGCAATTTTCGGCGGTCACTTCGCCGAAGATCAGGTTCGGTCCTCCGATAGAAAAGGATGGTGCCAAGCTAATGAATTTGAAGCAAGTACAATAACAAGCACTGGTGCCGCAACGGAGCGAGCAAGAACACTATGATCTTTGAACTTTGTCCAGAGGAAGCTACCTTTTTAAGTCGCGTCCGGCAGTTTGCCAATGAAGTCGTATTGCCACAGACTCGGGAATGGGAGAAGAACACCGCGTTCGCTCCTAGCATCTGGGGTCAGCTGGGCGAAATCGGGCTGTTGAGCATGACGCTCCCGGTGGAGAAGGGCGGCATCGGCGTCTCCTGCTCGGCTTATGTGGAGGCTTGCCGAGAATTGGCCAAAGCAGATCCGGCCCTGAGCATGAATGTGGCCGCGATCAATGCTCTCTGCGTCGGCCACATCGACCACTTTGGGACCCCAGAACAGCAAACCAAGTATCTTCCTGGGATCGTGAAGGGCGATATCAAGCTTGCGTGGGGCCTCACCGAACCGGATGCTGGTAGCGACGCTCGTCGAGTGCGCACAGCCGCAACCCCGATCGCCGACCAACCGGGTTACTTTCACCTGAACGGCGAAAAGATGTTCATCACGAACGGTGGCAACGCAGACCTCATTATCATGGTCGCCCGCACGAGCGAGACCGAGCTCAGCGCCTTCCTCCTTGAAACCAACCAGCCGGGGTTTGAGATCGTCGAGCGAATCCACACCATCGGGGTTTCTGCGAGCAACACTGTCCGATTCAAGCTCGATAATGCCGTCGCTTGGCACACGCCGTGCACCTTTGAGCAGGCGATTGGATTGCTCTACCGAGGGCGCCTCGGGATCGCCGCCATGGCCGTAGGGATCGCCGAAAAGGCCCAAGAGCTGGCGCTGGAATACAGCAAGCAACGCGAGCAGTTCAACCGACGGCTGTGCGACATGCAGTCGGTGCAGAACATGCTGGCCGACAACGAAACCGAGATCGAGGCCGCTCGTCTCCTCTTGCACAAGGGAGCGATGCTCTACGATCGCGGCGAGAGTGTCGTAAAGATCAGCTCGCAAGCCAAGCTCTATGCCAGTGAAACCGCGAATCGAGCCACAAACCGTGCCATCCAGATCCACGGTGGACGCGGAATGACGTCCATGTATCTGGTCGAAAAACTTTGGAGAGATGCCAAGTTGACCGAGATCGGAGAGGGTTGCAGCGAGATCCAGCGGATGGTGATCGCCAAGCAGGCTCTGCGCTAATCGCCGGGAAGGAATCAAGTCATGACCAACGTACTCTTGCTCGCTTCTATGCTCGCAGCGGGGCAAACTGCCCCCGTCGAACCGGTCCAATTGGCCCGCGTCCTCAAGCCCGGCACGACCTACAAATACCGGGTCGTCAACCAGCTTATTTCGGATGAGCGAAATCTGATGGTGGACACCTTCATTCCAAGTACAAGCGGGCTTGAGTACGACATCGAGCTCACCATCGAAAAGGAGTTGGTGGACGGAATTGTCGAGGCGCGCTACCAACGGAAAAACTTCGTTGCGATTGAGGGAGAAACCACCGAGCGCGACGAGGTCCGAACTCCGATCAAGCCCGGTTGGGATCTGCGGATTCAGCTGAGTCCGCTGAACAAGGTCCTGGATATCAAGGATTTGACCCCACCTCGCAAGCCCGCGCGGTGGACTGGCGAAGCGACCCCGGTGGCGATGAACGTCCGCCAAGACCCGATCGCCGGATTCATCTCTCAGATCTACCAGTTGGCCCAGATGATCGGACCTCTGGATGGGAGCATCGACTTCTCGCCCCAGTTTCCGGTTCGTCCGGTCCGGCCGGGGGATACCTGGAAGGTGACGGCAGGGTTCTCCCCGCAGGTCCTCAAGAGCGACAAGAACAAGCGGATCGCCGTCCAGCGAGCGGACTACACCTACACCTATCGAGGTCTTTCGGAATTCAACGGAAAGTCGGCTCACAAGATCGAGAGTGAGCTGAAGATCGACACCGATCTGGTCGATTTCTTTGCTCAAGATGCGCCGGTCGTCCGCGAGATCTACACCAAGATCCCCATGAACCTGACGGCCAAGATCGTGTTCCACGTGGACACGGTCACCATGCACACTCTGGATGGCCAAATGACGGCGACCGGTGGCTACCAAATCTTTGCGACCGAGTTCCCCGACCGAGCCGTTCAAGAAGGAAAGCTCGACAGCCGGATTCGACTCCAGCTGATCAGCCGCAAGTAACTCGCGGCTTTGCGCGCTTCTGGGGCGTCTAGTCTCAGAAGCGCTATGAATTCGTTTGCCTCCCGGACGCTTGGTCTGAGTGCTCTTGTGGCCCTCTCGGCGTTCGTGGCGGTCGTTCAGCCTCAACTTTGGCCCCTCGTCGTGCTCGGAATCGGGGCCGAGATCGGGGCGCTCTATTGGTCGGACCGTCGTTGGTCGATCTCCCTCGCTCCCCTCGTGGTGTCACTTGGATACGCGCATGGGGGAGTTTCAACCGCTCTCGCCTTCGAAGTCGGACTCTTGGCCTGGGGGCTTGCGGTCGCCGGAGCCAGTGGGATGGGCCGAGTCGGTCTGCCCGAGATCGCGCGAAGCCTCCTCACCTCCGCGGTGGCCCTGGCCGGGGGGTGGGTCGTTGTGGCTGCGGTTTCGCCGACCAGTTTGTCGGGAACGGCGGTCAGTTGGGTGATCGGCGCGGTGGCCGCCAGTTCGGCATTGTGGTTTTGGTTCGGGGCGAGGGTGCCCGGTGGTTCGTGGGGAAGCCTCTTGGCCGCCGGAGGTCTGATGACGATTTTCGCGTTCGGGCTCGGTACCGTGGCGCCGATCTGGTGTTTAGCACTCCTGGGGCCGATCGTGGCCGGAGCTTGGGCGGTCCGAGAGTGGCGTAGGCAGCGGGAAGAAGATCAGGCCATCCTGCGGGGGTTGATTCTCCTGGTTCAGCAAGCGCACCCCTACACGGGCGCCCATCTGGAACGCGTCGCGGCCCTGGCCGAGAGCACCGGGCGCAACCTTGGTCTGAACGCCAAGCGGGCCCAGCGCCTCCGGGCGGCGGCGATTCTTCACGATTTGGGCAAAGTCGCGATCGATGAACAGATCTTGGAGAAGCCCAGTCGGCTCACCGATGACGAATTTGCCGAGATCAAGCGACACAGCGAACTCGGGGCAAAGATCCTGGAGAAGTCTGGGCTGTACCCGGAGATTGCGCCTTGGATCCTGGCCCACCACGAACGTCCGGATGGCCGGGGATATCCCTTCGGTCTCCACGGGGACGCGATCCCGCTGGAGAGCCGGATCATCGCCTGCGTCGACGCCTTTGATGCGATGGTCGGCGTCAGCAGTGTCGGGGGGCGGCGGAGTTACCGAGAGCCGGTGGACCCCGAAGGGGCGATCCAAGAGGTTTTGCGGTGCGCCGGCACCCAATTTGATACCGAAGTGGTCGAGGCCTTCCGAAAGGCAGTGGGGCAGGAGGTCATGGCTTGACCGAACTCTTGCTGGTGGCCGGTTGCGCGGGGATCACGGTTTTTTGCCTCTGGGTCGCGGTCTCTGCCCGCAAGCGTCGACCTCTGATGTTGGGTCGCGCCGCCCGGGCGGTTGGGGTCGCCATGTCGCTGAGAGGCGGGCTAGTCGGTCCGAGCAACGACGAATTTGGCCAAATCGCCGATCGGATTGGAGCTCGGCTGGGGTGGAGCGAGGCGCAGCGGGTCCGGCTGGCCAATACGATCCAAGTTCGTCAGATCGGTTTTGCTGCGATCCCCTACCAGCATCTGCGCCAGCCGCATCTCCATCGAGTCCGAGAACGGGCTCCGGAGATCGGGGCCGACCTCTTGGAGCGTCTGCCGATCTGGTCCCAATTCTCGGATGAACTCCGCCCCACCCGTCGGTCGGAAGTGGGCCAGTTGATTGCCCTGCTCGAAGAATTCTTCTACCGGATGGAATCGGCCCCGGCCATGGATGTCTTGCGCCAGATCCAGAGCCAAACCGACGACCGGTATGATCTTGCGATGCGAGAGGCTGCCGTCGGCGTCTTGCAAGAAAGCTATGGAAACAGAGTCGCTCGCCCCAAAGTCGCCCTGGTGGATTAGCCACGCGCGCTGGATCGGGCCGGCGATCTTTCTCGTCGCCTTCCTGTTTCGTTTGGTGGGAATCGGCTGGGGATTACCCTCTCCCGACCGCGCCTTCAGTTACCATCCGGACGAGACGATCAACTGGATCTATAGCAACCAGATCGACCTCGCCAAAGGGGATCTCGACCCGAATTTCTACAATTACGGGACCCTTTACCTCACCCTCTTGAGCGTCTCGACCAAGGTTACCGATGCCTATAGCCCGGCGGTGGAGAGCGACAATCCAATGGCCGGATTCCTGCGGATCGGGAGCTATCTGATGGCAGGAAGGTGGATCTCCGCCTTTGCCGGAGCACTTTTGGTGGCGCTGGTTTGGGTGGCGGGGCGGCGGTTCCTGGGGGTGCCTGCCTGTGCAGCGGCGACGCTTTCGGCCTTCTTCGCCCCTGGGTTGCTCATGCACTCGCGTTTCGCGACGGTAGACGTTCTCGCCACGGCTCTGGTCTTTGGCGCGCTGACGTACTTGGTCTTTGTCGCCACGGCCACCGAAGAGGAGCAACCTTTGGTCCTCCGATGGCTCATTTTGGCTGGAGTCCTGATCGGACTCAGCGCTGGAACCAAGTACTCGGGATTTCTGGCTTTGCCCTCACTCTTCTGGGTCGCCTGGCAATTCTTGCCGGCACAAAAGCGGGGCCAGGGATTGGCTCTTTGTGGAGCGGTGCCGGTGGTGGCATTTCTGCTGAGTACGCCCGGCGTGTTGCACAACTTCGAGGCCTTCAAGCGAGACTTCAGCTATGAGCTCGCCCACACGGCAACTGGCCATGGGTTGGTCTTTAGCGGCACCCCCAGCGGTTTCATCGTTCACTTTGGAAACCTGATCTCGGCGTATGGGGCCATCCTGACTCTGCTGACCCCACTCTGCCTGTTTTTGCTTTGGCGGAAGGACCTCAAGGTGGGGATTCCTCTGGTCGTCTACTTCGTGCTGATGTACGTGGCGATCGGCCGCGCCGAAGTCAAGTTCGTCCGGTACGTCTTCCCGTTGATCCCGGTCTTGGCCCTCGGGATAGGGGCGATGTACGAAGCTTTTTCCAGCCAAAAGCCAAGCCTTCGCAGCGTCGGCCACGTGTTGATCTTCCTCGGTATCGGGGGCTTTGGCGGCGGGGGAGCGGCGGATTCGGTCAGTTGGACGACTATGATGACTCGTCCAGACCCCAGGGACCGAGTGGCCGAAATCTTGAAGGATGCAGAGAGCATTGGGGTTGTGAGCGATCCCTGGTTCTACACCCCGCCGTTCTATCCACAGGTCGGAGCCCCTCGGTCGGTACCGGCGGACCAGAGGAACCAGTGGATGTTGGCCGAAACGCGGCCCAGGGTGATCCGCGCGACGGATGCGGCGGGGACCCCGGTGGATTTTGGGACGGTCTTCGGGGAGGAACTTCCGCAGTACATCGTCTATTCCAGCTTTGAGAGTGAAGATCGGGAGCGAATTATCGAAGCCCCGCGAAGCCGGTTGACCGACGGAGAATTCGCCCAGGGTGCAAACTACGCTGCCTTCAAAAAGTGGCTCTTAGAGCGGTATCAGCTCGACCATCTCACGGGCGCAACCGGACCCGGTCCCCACGACCTTATGTACATTCAGCCCCGGGTTTGGGTATGGAAGCGCAAGCCGATCTGAACTGGGTCATCGAAGATTTTCTCGACTCGCTTCACCACGAGCGGGGGGCCTCGCCTCTGACGATGGAGGCGTATCGGCGGGATCTGACCGACCTGGCGTTGTGGCTTGATGAGCAGTCGGTTGAAACCTGGCAGGCCCTGACGGTGGGCCACTTGATCGAATACCAAGCGAGCTTTGCCGGAAAGTTTGCGCCCCGGAGTCAGCAACGCAAGCGCTCAAGCCTTTCAACCTTTTTGAAGTTCCTGCGCAGTCGGCTTGGTGTCACGCTCGAACTTCCGGACCTGGGCCCCATGAGGACCCCCAAACGCCTGCCCAAAGCGCTTGACCTCAAGACCTTGGAGGCCCTACTCGCAGCCCCGAAGCTGGAAACTCCCACCGGGCTGAGGGATCGGGCCATGATGGAGCTTCTCTACGGGGCGGGGCTGCGCATCACCGAGGCGGTCACCCTCCCGGCGCGAAATCTCGACCCGAGCGAACCGGCGATTCGGGTGGAGGGAAAGCGGGGCAAGGTCCGGTGGGTCCCCTTGCCGCGGATCACCCACCTTTGGCTCTTGAAGTACCTAGCCGAGGCCCGCCCGCTCCTGGTCCGCCAACCCATCGAGCCGCTCCTCGTCAGCGACCGGGGCCTGGCAATGCGTCGCACGACGGCGGCAACGAGGATTGAGCGCTATGCCACCGAGTGCGGACTCGAAAAGGTAACACCCCACCAATTGCGCCACAGCTATGCCGTTCATCTGGTGCAAGGTGGAGCCGACCTCAGAGCGGTCCAGGAGCTTTTGGGTCACGAGAGCATTGCGACGACCCAAATCTACACCGAGCTTGACCTTGCAGAAATCAAAAAGAGATTTGATGCCGCCAGCCGCCGGGGTCGCTAGCGGATTTTTTGCTCTTCCAGAACAGGGAAGCTCGTCTCGCCCGTCCGCAACATCTCTTCGATGTAGGGTTTGCACATCCCACATCCGGTGGTACATCCGTAGCGGTCGATGATCTCATCGATGGACTGGAGACCTTCTTTTTGGATCTCCAAAAACGACCGGTCGTAGCAAAGGCAACGCTTGACGGGTCGTGGATCCATATAGCGCCTTACGAGTCAGAGGCCCAAAGATCGTCGCCCTGGGCTGGAGTTGTCCGAATTCAGGCAACAAGGCCGGGATGTGCCGGAAGATCGGCGTTGGGGAGGCAAGCAAGAGAAAAGTCACTCTTCTGCCCAGTCGCGAGCCTCCATGCCCCGGCGAGAGCGATCATCGCCGCGTTGTCGGTGCAGAATTCGAACTCGGGAATGAGACAACGGACACCGCGTTTCTGGCATTCGAATTGAAGACGCTCACGCAGAGCCACGTTGGCGGCGACGCCTCCGACGAGGGCGAAATCGCTCCATTCCTCCTGCTCGAATTGGCCTACGACCTTTGAAGTCAGGGAATCGACGATGGCGGCTTGGAGACTCGCTGCGAGGCCGGGTCGGTCGAGTCCCGCCCCTTCGAGTTCGACGGTTCGCAGGACCGCCGTCTTGAGGCCGCTAAAGCTCAGCCGCTGCGGATCATGGAGCATCGGGCGGGGAAGTGCGTACCGACGAGGGTCTCCGGATCGGGCAAGCTCTTGGATCGCCTTTCCGCCGGGGGTACCGAGTCCCAAGAGCCGGGCCGACTTGTCGAAGGCCTCTCCCGCGGCATCGTCGATCGTCTGGGCAAGGATTTCATAGTTGCCCAAGCCCCGGACCGCGACGAGCTCCGTGTGGCCGCCGCTCACGATAAGGGCCAGAAATCGCTCGGGAAGCGGCGCTGGGTTCGCTCGAGAGAGAAAGGGCGAAACGAGATGCCCCTCTAGGTGATGGACGCCGATGAGGGGCTTGCTCAGCGCATAGGCGAGTCCCTTGGCATAGGTCACCCCGACGCTCAGGGCGCCGACCAGCCCGGGACGGTTGGTCACCGCGATTCCGGCCAAATCGTTCAGTCCGAGCCCCGCCTCGTCGAGGGCTGAATCGACCACCGGAAGGATCGCCTCGATGTGCTGCCGAGCAGCGGCCTCAGGCACGACTCCGCCCCATTTCTCGTGGAGGTCTAGCTGGCTCCGGATCGGATTGCTGAGGACCCTTTGGCCCCTCACTACCGCGGCGGAGGTCTCGTCGCAGCTCGTCTCGATCCCCAAGATCAGCTGATCGCCAAAGATCACGGGGCCGACCACCGATCCATGTTGTGGAGCCACATCACCAGGGCGTCCTCACGGTTGTCGGGGTAGTACCCCTTGCGGACGGCGGCGGTGCGAAAGCCGAGCGACTCATAGAGCCGAATCGCCGGTTCGTTCCCGGCGCGAACTTCCAGCGTGGCGCAGATCATGCCGTCGTCCTTGGCGAGTTCCAGAATCTCGACCACCAACCGTCGCCCAAACCCGTGGCGTTGGTGGTCCGGATGAACCGCGACCGTGGTGATGTGGGCCTCGTCCACGATCTTCCATAGGCCGGCATAACCCACCACAGCATCCTGCAGCCGGGCCACCCGAAATATCGCGTCGTGGTGCCCCAGTTCATTGCGAAAGGATCGCTCGGACCAAGGTGCGGCGTTGACGCGAATCTCGATCTCAAGGATCTCGGGCAAATGAGACTCGTGAAGCGGCTCGAACCGCAAGGTGCCACTCAAGAGTTAGCCTCCCAAGTAGGCCTCTTTGACCTTCGGATTGTGGAGCAGCGATTGACCCGTGTCGCTGAGCACGACCGTTCCGGTTTCGAGCACATAGGCCCGGTGGGCGATCTCGAGGGCCCGGTGGGCATTCTGTTCGACCAATAGGACGGTCACGCCTTCTTTGTTCAGGTCCAATACGATGCGGAAGATCTCGGCCACGAGGTTGGGAGCAAGGCCGAGCGATGGTTCATCAAGGAGGAGAAGCTTGGGACGACTCATCAGGGCGCGACCGATGGCGAGCATCTGCTGCTCACCGCCGCTGAGGGTTCCGGCATTCTGCTTGAACCGTTCGCGAAGCCGCGGAAAGCGTTCCATCACCCGCTCCATATCGGCGGCGATTTCGGCATCCTGACGGATGAACGCCCCAAGCTGGAGGTTCTCTTGCACCGACATGTTGGTGAAGATGCGCCGGCCTTCGGGGGAGTGGCTCATGCCCAGATGAACGATCGTGTCGGGGGAGAGACCGTCGATCTTTTGCCCCAAGAACTGGATCTGGCCGGTCCTAGGACGCAGGAGTCCGCTGAGGCTCCGGAGAAGCGTGCTTTTGCCCGCGCCATTGCTACCGATGATGCTGACGATTTCACCCTCGGCGACCTCGATGGAGACCGATTTGAGGGCGTGGATCATCCCGTAGTAGACGTCGATGCCTTGAACGCTAAGCATGTCCCCCTAGTTAACCCGACCGAGGGCGATCGCGCGGAGCTCTTCGGCCACCGGCAGGGCGTCCGACTGCTCATAGTTCGTGAGAATCATGATCGAGAGATCCTCATCGGGCGAATGGAGGTACAGGCTGCTCCCGCCCAGGCCACCGCCGACCCGGCCGAACCACCGGATGCTCTTAGCTTCCTCGGCACTTGCATCGAGCCAGAGCCCGCACTGGAACCCAGCCCCAAACCCTGATTCCTCAAGAAAGGGTTGGGTGGCCTTGGTCCACGTGCCAGGCTTGAGGTGGATCTGGGCGCGGACCCCGCGGTCAAGGGCGAGATAGTCTTCCAGGCTCGCCACCCCATGCCAACCGGCGCTCGCCAGCGAAAAATCGACCCACCCTGTCGCCGGTTGAACCTCTCCTTCAACCACGGTCCATCGGTCGATGTTGGGGGCGGTGGGGGTGATGCGGGCCGAGGGAAGGCTGAACGGCTTGAACACATGGGTCCGCACCGCTAGGTCGAGCCCTTTGTACACATCGAGGAGTTCGGCCACCAAGTAGACGGAATTAGTAGCGCTCTCGGAAACCTCGCGGCCCATCTCGAACCCTGCGGTGTAGGTCGAGATATAGGGGAAGAGCCCCCTCCAGTCCTTAATCTCCTTTCGCTCTTCCTGCCAGTCCTGGTTCGTGAGGAAGGATTCGTAGGGGGTGGTATGGGTCAGCAGATTTTGGACTGATGCGGCGGGCTCGGGGACCCGCTTAGGCTTGGTCTCCCACTTGAGCTTGCCCGAGTCGATCATGCTCAGGATGGCCAGAGAAACGAAGAGGTCCGAGGCCTTGCCGAGAGGGAAGAGCGTTTGGGCCGTGGTGCGTTCTTGGGGACGAGCAAACCCGAAAAAGTCCTTGTAGACGACGTTTCCGCGGTGGACGACAGCGACCGCGACGGCTGTGCTCGGACAATCGCTGTCGAATTGGATCATCCGCCGCAGGTAGGGACTCGCCTCTTGCTGAACCCCTCCGAGCATCACCATCGCGACCAGCATTGCGTGCATGGGGGAAAGCTTACCGGTTCAGTGTTTCGGAAGTGGGATCCACGTGGAGTGTCTTTTCGTGGGTGTAGACCGCCAACCCTGGAGCCGAGCCCTTGGGGCGGCGGACGTACTTCTTGAGCGTGTAGTCGACGCTGACGTAGCTACTGTGCTTGCTGGGGCTCTGCTTGGCCGCGATGAGGGCCGCGATGCGCAGCACTTCTGGCGGAACCCGGTCGGGCTGGTTCATGGTCTGGATCACCACGTGGGCACTCGGGCCACCCCGCACGTGGAGCCACCAATCGTTTGGCTTGGCCACCCGGAGCGTCAGGTAGTCGTTGGCTTCAGCGTTATCTCCGTAAAGGATCTTGTAGTTCTTGGGCCCGAGGAATTCGCGGACCGCCTTGCCCTGATAGGGGCGATCCTCTTTCTTGGCCGGTGGAGCCTGGGTATGGACCCACCGTCTTGTCTCGGCGGTCGCTTCCAGGTCTGCAAGTTCTCGCGGGGTCTCGGCGCGAAGAACCGCCGTCCGGTGATCGAGAATTGCGCGGTAATCCGCTTCAAGGCGCTGCTGCTGGTGGGCGACCCCTTCGGCTCGGTCCTTGGCTCGCTTGGCTTTGTCAAAGTAGCGGTTGGCATTTTCGACCGGCGTGAGATCGGCCTTGAGTGGGATTCGAACCTCCGTTCCGGCATAGTCCCAGGCCAGAAGCTCGGAATCCTGGGGTTTGATCTGGCCCTGGTAGGCAAGGATGAGTTCTCCCATCTCCTGCACCTCCCTCGCTCGTCGGGCTCCATCGGCGGCTTGTTCCAGATCGTTGAGAGCGACCTCCCGGGCAAGGATCGTTCTCTCCAGCCGCTGGAGCAGGGAGGTTCGGCGCTGGTCGATGAGCCTCTGGGTGCGGGCCGCCTCGAAGGCAAAGGCAGCGGCATCCGGGTAGTCCTCGATCCGGCGAGCCTCGGCGAACGGTAAGGAGATCGGATAGACCGCGCTCCCCACCTGGACGGGGTCAAAGCTCTGTCGGGAGAAAGCTCTCTGGATCCGTTCGAGTCCGGGCCGGCCCTCTGTATCCAGGATGGTCTGGATCGTCGGAGACCAACCTTCGTAGTCCCGTGCTTGGGCCGGGTCGGTGCACTCTGTGAGAGGGGGCTTGCGGTCAAAGGGCGGCGGCTGATATTTCTGACCCGCTAAGACGGGCCGCTTTGAGCTTCGGGCTCCCACCCACTTTCCGGCCGCGACCATGCGGTCGGAACCGTCGATGAGGACCCAGTTGGAGTGCTTGCCCATGAGCTCGCCGACGAGGGTCCAGAGTTCTCCCTCGCTCTGAAAGTTGAGCGCAACCATGCGATCGAGACCTACTTGCTCCACTCCGAGAAATCGACCATCTTCGAGTCTCCGCCTGAGCTCCTGGGCAAAGCCAACCGGGTCTTCGGACTTGGGGGGCCGCCGGTGCCCCAAGACCAAACGCGCGAGTTCAGCATCCCAGCTGAGGTGCAGATGGCCGGGCTGTCGCTGGTACAGCTCCATCGCGATGGTCTGGGAATCCACCGCCCAGATCTTTTGCACCTTGGCCCCCCGCCAACCCTGCAACGTGGAGACCACCGCGTGGAGGCAGAGGGAATCGAAAACGCGCTTCATTCTTGGCTGGACTGTACCGCTCGGCGAGGATCCAACTCTGATCGTGCGACTAGAGCCAGGCGGATCGGTCCCTTCACGTGGTCGGGGTCGACTCGGTGGCCTCGCTGAAGGAAGACGAGTTCCTGGGCTTGGGCCATGGCTCGCGCGACCGCGCGTACCTGGGGCATGAGAGGCCGCCAATCCTCGGCCAAGGTGCGGGCGACTTCGCTCGGGCAGATCGTCTTTCCTTGACCTCGCAACCGAAGGAGCCGGAGGATCGTCTCTCGAATGGAGTCTCCCTCGATGATCGAACCGTCGTCCGCGTCCATGCCTCCCAAGATACCGCCGGTGGTGCGTTGGAACCGGCTTTTCTGCCTTGCGATGGGAATCGTCAACCTGGTTTTGGCGGCATTCTTTTGGATGCGGCCCGATGTTTTGTCAGCCACTGGGTTGCCCGCCGGGATTGTCAGTTCTCTCACTTCGACTTTGGTCGGGTTAGGTTTGGTCTTGGGGGTGGCCAACCTGTTCTTGGTCTTTCTGCCGCTGAAGCCGTGGTGTTACGTGGTTCAACTCACCAACCTCTCGATCACGGCTGCGGGCTGCGTCTTCGCCCCGCTTTGCGTCCCGATGATCCTCGCGTTCCGTGATCGAGAGGTCCAGCGGGCCTACGGTCTCCCGGTCTAGCCTCGTATCAAGACCTTCGGAGTGGTCATCTCGTGGAGGGCCCATTCCACGCCTTCGCGTCCGAATCCACTTTGCCTTTGACCGCCATAGGGCATGGAGTCAAACCGAAGGCTCGGTGGCCTGTTGATGAGGAGTCCACTGACGTCCAGTTCTCGGTAGGCCCGCCCGATGGCCTCATCGCTCTGAGTGTAGAGAGATGTGTGGATGCCAAAACTCGAAGCCTGAACCCAGCTGATCGCTCCAGCAAGGTCGTGGTAGGGTGAGACCGTTAGGACGGGGCCGAACACCTCGTCACTGGCTAGCTGAAGCCCGGCCTTCGCCGCCCCAGCAAATTCGGGCAATTCGATCAAGCTCGGGTGGAGCAAGGTGCCCGTGCGCAGCCCCCGAACCATTTCCCGACCCCCGGCTTGAAGGGCGGCTTCAATCCATGTCTCGACCTTGATCGCGGCTTCTTCGCTGATCAATGGACCGCAGAGAACCTTTTCCTCTCGCGGATCGCCGGTGGGGAAGTTGTGGACCTGTTCGATAAGAGCCTCACAGAATTCGGAGTAAATGGAACGGTGAACCAGAGCATGCTGGGCCGAGATGCAGATCTGGCCCGCATAACCAAAGGCACTCGTGGCAAGGTCTCGGGCCGCGGCCGCCAGATCGGCATCGGGTTCGATGATGCCAAAAGCGTTGCCACCTAGTTCGAGCGTCACCGGGATTTTGGATCGCTCGGCCTTGATGTTCCAGCCCACCGCTGGGGAGCCGGTGAAGCTGATCTTTTTGACACGGGGATCGCGAACCGCCTTCGCGGAGATCGGGGTCGGGACGTGAACCGCATTGAGCACCCCGGGAGGGCACCCACATTCGTGAAAGATTCGGGCCAATTGAAGGGTGCAAAGCGGGGAAAGGCTGGACCCCTTGAGGACCACCGTGTTGCCCGCCACCAATGCCGGGCCGAGCTTGTGAGCGGCGAGGTTGAAGGGCCAGTTGTAAGGAGTGATAGCGAGGACAACCCCCAGGGGGAACCTCTGAACGGAGACTTGGGTGCCTGCGCCTCGGGGGTCGTACGAGACATCGAGATCGGCGGGGTCAAGATTCAGCTGACTACTGAGTTCGAGCGTCAGCGCGAGGCGATCGACTTCGGCCCGGGCCATGGTGATCGGTTTTCCGACCTCGTCACACAATAGGCCGGCGAACTCGTCTTTCCGCTCTCGAACGGCAGCCGCGACGCGGCTCAAGAGATCCTGCCGCACCGAGTGGGGGGCGTCGCGCCACGCTGGGAAGGCCTCACTCGCGGCGTGGAGAGCGGAGTCCATCTCGGACCACCCGCCCTCGGCCGCGGTGCCGACCAAGTGGCCATCCCACGGGGCTCGGATCAGGTCTTTTCCGATGCTTCCGTCGCAGGGTCCGCCGAGCAGACAACCATTGACGAGCATTTCTTGATGGATCATGGAGTTATTAGACCCGGTTGCGGGTTATGATAAGCGGTATGGAACGCAAGGTGATCTGTGCTCTGGACACTCAGGACTTGGACGAGGCGATTGGAGCGGTTCGGCGGCTCAAGGACCACGTTGGAGCCTTCAAGATCGGCCATGGTTTGACCCTTGCGAATGGGCTCTCGGTGATTGCTCAACTGCGTGATGCGGGGGCCCGCCGGGTCTTTCTCGACCTGAAGTTCCACGACATCCCGAACTCGGTGGCCATTGCGGTCCGAGAGGCGGCCAAGTATGGGGTCTGGATGATGACCCTCCACATCTCGGGTGGGCCCGCGATGGTCTCCGCCGCCTCAGCGGAGGCGGATCTTTATCCGGCCGACGAGCGCCCGCTCTTGGTTGGGGTTGCCGTCCTGACCTCGCTGGACCAGCACGTCTTGACCGACCACCTCGGTGTCCAGCGCGAACTCACCGATCACATGGCCTATCTGGCCAAGCTCGGGCTGGAATGCGGCCTGGATGGGGTTGTGAGTTCTCCACAGGAGATCAAGCATCTTCGGTCCGTGGTTGGAAACAAGGGAATTTTGGTCTGTCCGGGGATTCGCCCTGAGGGGACGGAGCATCACGACCAAGTCCGAGTGGGAACCGCCCGGCAAGCCCTGGCCGACGGGGCAGACTATCTGGTCATGGGGCGAACCCTGATGGCGGCCGAGGATCCGGCAGCGGCGCTGATGCGGTTTGGATTGCAAGGAACTCCGGCTTAGTCCCCTCCAAAAAATTCAGGACGGTGGAAAACTCGCTCTCGACGCGGGTATCCTTTCGAATTGCGCCCAAAGGCGCTCCGTCTTGGATTCGTCCCGGACGACGGCTATTGTTAACTTGCGCTCAAAATATTGACCGATGCGGGCGTTAACAACTATCCGGAGAAAGCACACACCATGGCAAGAAGTATCAAAAAAGGCTTCTTCGTCGATGATCACCTGATGAAGAAGATCCTCGCGATGAATGAAGCCGGAGAAAAGAAGCAGATCAAAACGTGGTCCCGGCGATCGACGATTACCCCGGAGTTTATCGGCCACACGGTCGCCGTCCACAACGGCAAGCAACACATTCCCGTCTTCGTGACCGAAAACATGATCGGCCACAAGCTGGGAGAGTTTGCCCACACCCGCACCTATAAGGGCCACCAAGGCGGCATCCCCGACCGAGGAGTGAAGGTTCGATAATGGAAGTCCGAGCCGTCGCCAAGTTCGTTCGCGTTCAACCGCGAAAAGTTCGACTCGTCGCCCGAGAGATTCACGGGGCTCCCGCAGTCATGAGCGCGCACAAGTTGCAGTACCACCCGAGCAAGGGTGCGTTCCTGCTGCGCAAAGTGCTCGTCAGCGCGATCGCCAACGCCGTTGAAAATCACCGCATCCAGCCGGAGAACCTGAAGATCGCTACGATCATGGTGGACGAAGGTCCCCACCTCAAGCGGATCACCCAGCGTTCCATGGGTCGGGCCAACCGAATTCTCAAGAAGACCTCTCACATCACCGTCGTGCTGGAGGATTACGAGCCGGAAGGCGCCGTGAAGCCGCATGGCACCAAGGCCAAGCCGCGACCGAAGTTTGAAGTCAGCAAGAAGTCGGTGAAGGAAGCGACCGCCGCCGTGAAGGAAGCGGAAGAGCAAGCCGAAGCCCCAACCGAAGAAGTGGTGGAAGCCACCGAGCCGGTGGAAGCCGTCACGGCGACCGAAACCGCCGAAGTTGCGACCGAAGCACCCGCCGAGGAAGCCAAAGCCGAAGAAGGAGAAGCGAAGTAATGGGTCAGAAGATTCACCCCGTTGGTTTCCGGATCGGCGTGATCCGAGGCCACGATAGCCACTGGTTCTTTGACAAGAAGGGTTATGCGGCCGCCGTCGCATCCGACGCCAAGATCCGGCGCGCGATTCGCCACCGAGTCGGGACCGGCAACATCAGCCGAGTCGAAATCGAGCGAGCCGCAAACCGAGTCAAGGTCAACATCTTTACGAGTCGCCCGGGCGCCATTATTGGCCGAGGCGGAAAAGGGATCGACGAACTGACCGACCAACTGAACCGGATGGTCCGCAAGGAAGATCCGACCAACGTGGTCCAGGTCAACGTCAGCGAAGTTCGCCAGCCCGAACTCGACGCCCAGCTCGTCGCCGAGAACGTGGCCAGCCAGCTCGAAAAGCGGATCAGTCACCGCCGCGCCATGCGGCAATCCATGACCCGATGCGTCCGCCTGAATGGACGAGGCATCAAGATCATGGTCTCGGGCCGACTAAACGGAGCCGAAATCGCGCGGACGGAAATGGACCGCGTGGGCAAGGTTCCGCTGCACACCCTTCGAGCCGACATCGACTATGGAACCGCCACTGCCTACACGATCTATGGATCGGTCGGCGTGAAGGTCTGGATCTACAAGGGCGAGATTCTCCCCGACAAGCAGCGTGCCGCCCTGCGAGCCGCTGACGAAGAGCGCGAAGAGCGTCGCCAGCGACGACCCCGTCGGGAAAATCCCGCCCCGGGTCAAGCCGAGAGCCTCGCCGCGCCCCAACCGCAAGCCACCAAGGAGGGTGAAAACAATGCTCCTGCCTAAGCGCGTAAAGTATCGAAAGCAACACCGAGGACGCATGCGCGGACTCGCCGTGCGCGGCAATTACATCGACTTTGGCGACTACGCGATCATGGCCCTAGAACCGGGCTGGATCACGAGCCGACAAATCGAAGCCGCTCGTATCGCCATGACCCGCCACATCAAGCGGGGCGGGAAAGTCTGGATCCGAATCTTCCCCGACAAGCCTTACACCAAGAAGCCGCTTGAGCAGCGAATGGGTAAAGGGAAGGCTCCGGTCGAAGGCTGGGTCGCCGTCATCAAGCCGGGACGCATCCTGTTCGAAATGGACGGAGTGGCCGAGCCGATCGCAAAGGAAGCTATGCGCTTGGCCATCATGAAGCTCCCGATTGATGCGAAGTTTGTCACCAAGAAGGACTTCGAAAATGGTCCTCCGATGGAGCCCGGTAAGGAGCACACCGTCGCGAAGGCCAAGAAGAAGTATGCCAAGGGCGAAGAGTCGGCAGCCGCCGAGCCCGAATCCCTGACCCAAGCTCCGGCAGCGGTGACCGCCGAGGCCGTGAGTGAGGAGAGTGCCGAGTAATGAAAGATCTGAAAGCCTCCGAATTGCGTGAGAAGACCGTGCCCGAACTTGAGGAAATGCTCAATAAGGAGCGCGCGGACCTCTACAAGGCACGCCGGGACCTCGTCCTCCGACAAATGACGGACACCGCCAGCCTGAAGATCCGGCGACACAACATCGCCCGGATCCTGACCCTCATCAACGAGAAGAAGCGAGGAACCGCCTAATGAGCGAAGTGAGATCAACACGTCGAAAGGTTCGCCAAGGCTTGGTGACCAGCAACAAAATGGAAAAGACCGTCGTCGTCAAGGTCGAGCGACGCGTTCAGCACCCGCTGTACGGCAAAACGGTTTTGAAGTCGCAAAAGTTCAAGGCGCATGACCTGCTCGGATGCGACATCGGAGATACCGTCGAGATCATGGAGACCCGACCGATCAGCAAAGACAAATGCTGGCGGGTCACCCGGATCATCGAGAAGGTGAAGTAAGCCGACGGACTCCCAACCGAAGGACCGGATGGGAGTCCTTCACCTCTTGAGACAGACCCAAATAGGAAGGAAGAAATGGTACAGCAATTTACAAGACTGAAGGTCGCGGACAACTCGGGCGCACGAGAAATCATGTGCATCCGCGTCCTGAAGGGATCGATGCCGCGCTATGGCGGCGTGGGTGACCTGATCGTTGGCGCGGTCAAGTCGGCCAGCCCCAACATGCCGGTAAAGAAAGGTGACGTCGTTAAGGCCGTCATCGTCCGAACAAAGAAGCCGATCCGCCGCGCGGATGGATCGACTCTGCGGTTTGACGACAACGCCTGCGTCGTCATCAATCCCAACAACATGGAACCGCGAGGAACCCGGATCTTTGGACCGGTCGCTCGCGAGCTCCGAGATTCGAACTTCATGAAGATCGTTTCGCTGGCCCCGGAGGTGCTCTGAGAAGATGCCAACCAAAGCTGAACTGAAAGTTGCGAATAAGCCGATCAAGTTGAAGATCCGAACCGGAGACAAGGTTGAGATCATCGCCGGGAAGGACAAAGGCCAGCGAGGCTACATCGCGGCCGTCAGCCCGCGCGAGAACAAGTGCATCGTACTTCAGGAAAACCCAGAAAATCCGGAGCAACCGATCCCGCTTAACGCCGTGATCAAGCACTTTAAGGCCAAGAACCAAGGTCAACGCTCGGCTCGAATCAAGCTTCCGGCCGCGATCCACGTCAGCAACGTCATGGTGCTGGATCCCAAAACCGGAGAGCCCACCCGAATCGGACGGCGCAAGGAAGGCGACAAGTTGGTCCGCTACGCCAAGAAGAGCGGAGCGACCCTCGTCGACGCGGCCCCCAAAAAGGACTAACGAACAATGGCACGCAAAGAGAAAAACGCAGAAGCCACCGGGCCGGTGACCTTGCCGAAGCCGCGACTCAAAAAGATCTATCGCGAGCAGGTCGTCAGCAAGCTCATGGAGGAGTTTAAGTACACCTCGATGATGCAGGTGCCGAAGCTGGAAAAGATCGTCATCAACATGGGCGTGAGCGGCGCCGACAAGGAGCCGAAGCTCCTGGAAAACGCCGTGCGCGACATGCAGCTGATCGCCGGACAAAAGCCCGTCATCACCAAGGCCCGCAAGGCTATCTCGAACTTCAAACTTCGGGAAGGGATGTCGGTTGGCGCGAAGGTCACCCTCCGCGGAGACCGGATGTACCACTTCCTGGATAAGCTTGCCTCGGTGGTTCTTCCGCGGATCCGAGACTTCCAAGGTCTGCCAGCCAACAGCTTTGATGGCCGAGGCAACTACGCCCTTGGTCTGAAAGAGCAGCTGGTCTTCCCCGAAATCCCGTACGACACGTTCGACCGGATTCGAGGGATGGACATCGTGATCGCGACCTCGGCCAAGAGCGACGAAGAAGCCCGCCGGCTTCTGAAGCTCCTCGGCATGCCGGTCCGCGAGAAGTAATTCCTCAGCTTAGACCGATTCGCCAGGGTCTTGAGTGGACTTTCCGCTCAAGACCCCTTTTCTTGATCTATTAGGTTCTGTAAAGTCTTGCGCAGCGACTCAAGTTGGGCCTTGTTATGGTTAAGTTCGTTGTGGTCCCAAAGGGGCGAAAGCTGGGTCATACAACTATTGAAGAGTTCGCTTCCAAGCTCGCGGAGGGGACCCGGACGACCTAGCCGCGACCTGCAAGACTCAGGCTCCGACCGGCAGCCCAGTACCCAAACTCTCGACTTCAAACTTTGGGGAATCAATTCGTCAAAGTGCTGCTGAATCTTCGGGACGTCGGCGTCATGGTCGATGACTAGAACGAGATGCCAACGTTCATATCTTTCGAGTCGCGGCAGATAGTCGTGAATCGTAGCGGTCCAAACTTCATCTCTCCCGCCAGGGACGGGCTCAATTCTAATCTTGTTTTGGATTGTGTTTGGTTGAGAATCTCTTGCCCCGATGACTAAGTCTTTGTTTGCCTGATCTTCGGGAACGACGAGAAGTGCGAATTGGTACTTGTTCATTCGTACACTTCGCCAAGACGCAAGGCTTGGACTAAGTCACGCCCGTAATCCAATTCGGAGACTCGCTTCATGGTTGGTTCAGACAGGTAGTTCTCCCTTTGGAGTACAAGGATCTCGTCGGTAGCGAACGCATTGATGGTTTCGGCGTTGTGGGAGGTCGCGATAAATTGCCCTTTCGTCTGTCGGAGAGCTTGGATAAAGGTTTGGATCGCATCCAGCGAGAGGTAATGGTCAGGTTCATCCCAAAAGATAGTAAAGGGACCGTCGACGTCCTGGGCTGCAATGAGAGTCGCAGCAAGGAAGTACATCTTTTCACCATCTGAAAGCTCCTTTAGTGGAATAGTTAGTTTTTGGTCACGTCCAAAAATGACTCGGACTAGCTTTCTCCCGCCCGGAAAAGACACGGAATCAGTTTCAACGACCCCAGGAATAAACGCTCGGAGCTTGTTGATGAATATTTCGTATGCTCTGGGTTTGGTTGCGATGAGGGATTGATAAAACGAAGCGAGATGTTCGCCATGCACTCCTAAACTCTGAACACCATCCTCCGCGAACTCTCCAATTTGTTGAGGGGCTGGACTGATCACAATCACCCGTTTAAGCCATGAGCGGAGCTGGTTGAATACCTCAATTTCCGGCGAATCTGGCGCGAGTGCCAAGACGGGAACTTCAGCCGATGCAATGTTGTTCCACCCCACTCCAGGCTTCCAATAAGTTATCTCTCTACCCGCTCTATGAAAGAATTCGAGTGAGTCTACGAAGAGCTGCTCAAACAAGATCTCTAGCCTCCCGGCAGCGGATGAGGGCTGAAGGCTCAGAAAATAGTCCACCCTTTGTCCACCCAGGTCTGCTCCGACCATGAAAATCGTTCCGTTAGGATCGATTGGAGTGACTAAGGAGTTTGCCAGGTGAGTCGCGGTTTGAGGTTCTCTGGCGGCCAAACTTAGGAGGTTCAGGCCCTGGGCCAGAGTTGATTTGCCGCTCCCATTTTTCCCGATGATCAGCGTGTTCCGCGATTCGGGGACTTCGAGCGCGAAGCGCTCAAAGCATCGGTAGCGAATCAATCCCAATTCACGTAGCATTGCGAAGAAGCCTACCCCTTGCCTCTGTTCTCGGTATGCCGGGGGCAGGTGACGAGGTGGTCGTCGACCATGCCGACGGCTTGCATAAAGGCGTAGCAGATGGTCGGACCGACGAATCTTGCCCCGAGCTTCTTGAGCGCCCGACTCATCGCCTCGGCTTCGGGGGTTTGGGCTGGGATCTCGCTTTGGATCGACAAGTGGTTGATGCGAGGTGCGCCTCCGACAAAGGACCAGAGATACTCGGCGAACGCCTCCGGTCCAAACCGCTGAATAATCTGGGCGAGTTCGATAGAGGCCAGGATTTTGGCTCTGTTCCGGATCAAGCCTGGGTCGGCAAGCATCTGGTCAACGTCCGCTGCGCCATAGGCGCAAACTCGGTCGATGTCCCAGTCGGCATAGTGGCGGCTGTAGTTCTCGCGCTTGATCAAGACCGTTCGCCAGCTCAGTCCCGCTTGGGCGGCCTCGAGAACGAGGAATTCGAAGAGCACCCGGGGATCGTAGGCCGGGATCCCCCACTCCGTATCGTGGTAACTGAGTTCGGGTTCAGTACTGGCCCAGGGGCATCGGTCCATCGTGGGATTGTAACGTATCGGTATGGCCGAGCAAGTACACTCATCCGAACACGAGACACAGAATGGCAAAGAAAGGGAAGGGGCAAAAGGAAGAGAAAGCTGGACCTGCCGCGGTCAACAACCGTCGCGCGCGGTATGACTATGAGATCATGGACTCCAGCGAGGCAGGGATCGCCTTAGTAGGGAGTGAGGTCAAGAGCATCTACGCCGGAAAGGTGAACCTTGCCGACGCCTTTTGCCGCATTCTGAACCGGGAATTGTGGCTCATGAATTGCGACGTGGAGACCTATTCTCACTCCAGCGCCTATTCCCCCGACCGGCGGCGGGATCGCAAGCTCTTGATGCACCGCAAAGAGATCGACTTGCTAGAGCGCCGCTCGCTGGAAAAGGGTCTATCGATCATCCCGCTCCGAATGTATTTCAAGAATGGTCGAGTCAAAGTGGAAGTCGGGCTTGGCCGAGGTCGGCGGGAATACGACAAGCGCGAGGCGATCGAGAAAAAGGAAACCCGCCGCGAGCTTGAGCGGGCTCGGTCTGAACGATTCTGAAGGCCAGACACGTGCAGAAGACGCCGAGAGCGAGAACCCCAAATCCAGTCCCATAATTTCCGATATGCTCCGCATCGATCGCCAAGACGAGGTTACGAACCTGACGCTGACTCGGCCCGAAGTTCGGAACGCGTTCAACGATGAACTCATCGCCGCGCTCGACGACGCCTTTGCCTCCTTGGACCCCGAGACCCGGGTGGTGACGTTGAGGGGCGAAGGGAAGGTCTTTTGCGCCGGGGGCGACCTCGAATGGATGCGAAAAGCGGCCAGCTATACCGAGGAGCAAAACGTCGCAGATGCGCTCAAGCTGGCAGACCTGTTTGCGAAGATCCAGTCTTGTCCCGCCCTCACCATCTGTGTGGTGCAGGGGGCGGCCTTCGGGGGCGGGCTTGGCCTGGTGGCCGCCTGCGACGTCGCGGTCGCCGTTCAAGGCACCAAGTTCTGCTTCAGTGAGGTGCGGCTGGGCCTGATCCCGGCCACCATCAGCAGCGTGGTCATCCCCAAGATCGGCCCCGGGCATTCCCGCGCGCTCTTCGCCACGGCCGAGGTCTTTCTCGCCGACCGGGCCGAAAGGATGGGCCTGGTTCACCAGGTCACAGCGACCGAGGAGGAGGCCCTGGCCGCAGCCGAGAAGATGGCGTTCAGTGCGCTGGAGAACGGACCCCAAGCCGTCACCGAAGCCAAGCGCTTGGTTTTGGACTATCCTCTGTCGCAGGAAGAGACCGCTCGCCGACTGGCCCGGGCCCGGGCCGGCGAGGAGGGTCGAGAAGGAGTGACCGCGTTCCTGGAAAAGAGGGTCGCAAGTTACAATTTAGGAGGTAAGTCGTGAAGCCGATTCAAAAGCTCTTGATCGCCAACCGGGGAGAGATTGCCATCCGCGTGATGCGGACCGCGCGAGAGATGGGCATTACGACGGTGGCCTTGGCCAGTGATCCTGATCTCCAGGGCCGCCACGCAAAAGCGGCGGATGAAGTGATCCATCTTCCGGGAGCCAGCGCCCAGCAGACCTACCTTCAATCAGAAAAGATCCTGGCTGCGGCCCGGGAGACCGGAGCCGACGCGCTCCACCCAGGGTACGGCTTCCTCAGCGAGCGAGCCGAATTTGCCGAAGCCGTTGAGCAACGTGGTCTCCGGTTCATCGGCCCCCCCGGCTCGGCCATGCGGGCTTTGGGAGACAAGATCAGCGCGAAGAAGCTGGCCGAGGAGGCCGGGGTTCCCCTCACTCCCGGTTACTTCGAACCGGGAGCCAGTGACGCTGACCTAGCCGCCGCAGCCGAGAAGATCGGTTATCCGGTGATGCTGAAGGCCAGCGCGGGGGGAGGCGGCCGGGGAATGAGGGTCGTCGAGAATGCGGCGGACTTTGCCGGACACATCAAGACGGCTCGAAGTGAGGCCCTGCAGGGATTTGGCGATGACAGCATGATGGTCGAAAAGCTGGTCCGCAATCCTCGCCACGTGGAGGTCCAGATCGTCGCCGACCAGCACGGTACGGTGGCTGCCCTCTATGAGCGAGAGTGCAGCATCCAGAGGCGGCATCAGAAGATCATCGAAGAGGCACCCTCGCCGATCATGACCCCCGAGCTTTGGGAGCGGATGCGGGTTGCGAGCATCGACCTAGCCCTTCGAGCGGGGTATGTCGGGGCTGGAACCGTCGAATTCATGGTCGATTCGAACGGGCAAGAGTTCTACTTCTTGGAGGTGAATGCTCGGCTCCAGGTGGAGCACCCGGTCACCGAGGCTATCACCGGCCTGGACCTGGTGCGGTTGCAGCTCGAAGTCGCGATGGGGGCCAGGCTCGAAGACCTCATCCCGGCCGGGATCTTGGCTGGGCGGCGGGACGCTATCCAGGGCCATGCGATTGAGGTGCGGGTCGTGAGTGAGGATCCTAGCCAGGGCTTCTTGCCCAGCGTGGGCCCGATTTTGGCATGGTCCGAGCCGGTCGGCCCAGGAGTCCGCGTCGATACCGGTTACGGCCAAGGTAGCGAGGTAACGCCCTTCTACGATAGCCTACTGGCGAAGCTGATTGTCCACGCCAACGATCGGACGACGGCGACCCAGCGGCTGGATGCGGCGCTACAGGATTTCCACGTCCTTGGAGTCAAGACCAACCTCGGAGCGGTGATGAATATTGTCCGCGACCCCGACTTCGCGTCGGCGAGCTTTGACACCGGTTTCCTCGGACGCCGGCCCGAGTTGCTTGAGATCCGGACGCAGCTTCCGAGCCACCTGGGATCCCTGATGGCCTTCCTCACTCAGAGACCCAAGCCCAAGTCAACAGGAGGCCTGCCCGAGCTTCGGCCGGCCTGGAATGCGGGGGACGGGTTCCGGAACCTGCGCTAGAAATCGACGCCGCTCGCGACAAGCAGGGCTTCGATCTGGATGTTGGCGCTGCGCAGTCGCTCGCTGAGGGTTCGAGAGATGTTCCACAGGATCCGTGCTCCGATCGGGCACTCGTCCTTCATCATCTGGCGCATGCTCTCGCTCCAAAAGCGGAGAAGTTCGCACTCGACATCGGCCACTACCGTTGCCGAACGGGGCCGTTCGTCGAGCAGAGCGAGTTCCCCGACGACGCCACCGGGATTGACCTTATTGACGACGTCGTTGTTGCTCGCAAGGACGCTTAGGCGCCCGGTGAGGAGAACGAAGAGGTCATCCCCCTTGTCGTGCTGCTTGAAAAGGAAATCCCCTTTGGATAGAGTGATCGGTGTCGCGATGGAAAGCAGGCGATCCACCTGTTCGTCAGAAAGCCCTTGGGCAAGATAGGTTTCAGAAAGCTTGGCGTGCATCGCAATATCCACTGGAACACCCCTCAATACGTGGGTGACCGGAGGAAAGGTTACGACATTTTCCGCCGCGCGTGCTTGGGACTTAGCGGGTAGCGGCTTGAATGGAAACCGAGCCGACAAGGGAAGATTGGATCGCCATCGCCCGGACCAATTCGGCGAAGCTCACACCGCGCTTCATGGCAATGCTGCTCACGACGACGTAGATTCGTCCGTCGGTCTCGGCGACAATCGCCCGAGTTTGAAGACAGCCCTGCCCTGATCGTCCCTCTTGGGCGCGCTGGGTTCCAGCAACCTGGGCCGCATCCCACTGGAGGGGTTCGAGGTCTTCGGCGTCGTCTCCGCTACTCTCAATGACACTGGAGATGATGTCCGGGCACTGTTCTCGCAGGCTAGCAGTGGCCTGAGAGAGGTTGGCCTCGCGATCAGAGGCTTCAATGGCGATGATGCCGGAGTAGATCTGAGTGCTGCCCTCGGTCGTTTTCCAAAAGATGGCTTCCCACTTGGCGGTCTCGCTGCTTCCGCGACTAACGCGCTCCCAAGTGGTGGATCCGGGGACATCCGCGGTGATCCCGCCGAAGGAGACTTTGCGGCTTGTTGGAGTTCCGACTCCCGCTTCTTCAAAGGTGTACGGCAGGTCCATGGGGACGGCCATCGCCGCCATCATCAGCCCTAGCAGACTCAGAATCGAGAAGAATCGCATCGCCATAACCACCTGACGTATCATCATATCGCAATTTTCACAAGATCGTATGGATCAGCCCTTAAAAAGGGACTTTAGGATGAAAAATCCGTTCGCCGGGCGCTCGGCCAGACGGCGAGTGAAGTACGGGTACCACATGTCTCCATAGGGAAGATAGATCCGGACGTTGTATCCCTCCGCGCGGAGGCTCTTTTGAAGATCTCGGCGGATACCGAAGAGCATCTGGAATTCGAACCGGTCCTTGCCGATGTTCTTTTGGGCCGCGAACTCCTTGATGGCATCGATGATCTTGGCGTCGTGGGTGGCGATGGCGGGGTAATTGCCATCTTGCAAGAGCATCTGGCTCATCTCGATGTACTTTTCGTCCACCTTCGATTTGTCGGGGTGGGCGACGGACTCGGGTTCGAGGTACGCGCCTTTGACAACTCGCACACGGGCTCCGAGTTGGATCATGCGCTTGGTGTCATCAATGCTGCGGTAGAGATAACTTTGGAGGACGGTTCCGGTGTTGGGGTGTTCGGGGAAGACCTTTTCGATCATCCGGATCGTGCGGTCGGTGTAATCGCTTCCTTCCATATCGACCCGGACGAAGGTGTCGCTGCGCTGGCCGATCTCCAGAACTTGTCGGAAGTTTTTCTCGGCGTAATCGTCGCCGAGATCGAGCCCGCACTGGGTCAGCTTGATGCTGATGTTCAGATCTTGTTTCTTGGGGTGGGCGGCGATTCGCTCCAAGATGTCGATGTAGGTGTTACGGGCTTGGATTGCCTCATCCTCGGTCTTGGTGTTCTCGCCGAGGTAGTCCAAGGTGACGGTCAGGTTCTGGCCAATCAGCGTTTCGGACTCGTGCATGGCCTCATCGAGGGTGTCTCCGGCGACAAACCTCTTGACCAAGGGCCGAAACAAGAAGGACCTCCTAACAAACCTCTCCACAAAAGGGAGGCCGGAGGTTTTGAGGATGAGCGCACGCCCGAGCACCATTGCTTCTTGATTGTACGGGAGATCGGGGCGATACGACGCGGGTGATGTTGCGAGAATCTCGGTCTGGTTATGTCAAAGTGAAGGGCAATGAAGGGAAAAAGAGTTCTGGTCACTGGAGGTGGCCGAGGAATTGGGCGAGCGATTGTTCGCAAGCTTGCCCTGGATGGATGGCAGGTGGCCATTCACTACGGGCACGATGAGGCCGAGGCCCGACGCACCGCGGCCGAGATCGGGGCATCGTCCTCCGGCGTCTACCAGTTGGACCTGACCCAGGGAAAGGGGCTTCCAGAATTCTTCAAGCGAGTGACTGGCGAGGGCCCGCTGGATGCGGTGGTCAACAATGCGGGGGTCTATGTTCCCATGAACTTTTTGAAGGCCGGGGATGCGGAGTTTGAGGCGACCTTGCACCGGACCTTCAGCGTTAACTTGGAAGCCCCCCTCCGGCTGACCCGGCTCGCGGCCCAGCACTTTGAGCGCGAGAACAAACCTGGACGGATCCTGAATGTCTGTAGCCGGGTCGGATTCAAGGGAGAGAGTGGGGCCGCGCTTTACGCCGCCAGCAAAGCCGCTCTTATCAACCTCACCCGCTCGCTCTCAATGGAACTCGCGCCGAAGCAGATTTTCTTGTTTGGAATCGCCCCAGGTTGGGTGGATACGGCCATGGCTCGCGAGGGCATGCAAAATCGCCTGGAATCCATCCTCAAGGACATCCCCGCAGGGCGCATGGCGACGCCCGAAGATTGCGCCGCGGTGGCCTCTTTTCTGTTGAGCGATTCTGCCACTTATCTCAGCGGAAACGTCATCGATATCAATGGTGCGAGCTACTTCCACTAATCGCGCAGATCGAATTCGCCGCCGCCACCGGACTCCTTTTGGCCTTGGCCGGCGGAGCGACCGGGGGCGGCAGGGTGGGCGACCGCGAAGCGGGCGGGGTCCCACCCTGGGG
>ERZ761602.1249-NODE-1249-length-47366-cov-6.495678_pt1 | contig 47366 bp, 36 predicted proteins | sample MGYA00512165_ERZ761602 | MGnify/ENA primary metagenome ERZ761602 (study PRJEB28899, sample SAMN02445085) | bioreactor sludge metagenome | biome: EBPR sludge; isolation source: Thorneside wastewater treatment plant | place: Australia: Brisbane, Thorneside...
GACGCCGTCGCTGGGGTTGCAGTTGGTGAACAGCCTGGTGGCGCAGATCGACGGCGCCATCGCGCTGGACCGCGCCGCCGGCACTGAGTTCGTCATCACTTTCCCGGCCGCCGGCCAGGAGGCTTGAGTATGGTGCCCGCGCGTCTGCTCGTCGTCGAAGACCAGTCGATCATTGCCCTGGATTTGCAGAACCGGCTGGCCGCCCTGGGCTATGTGGTCGCCGCCACGGCCGCTCACGCCGAGGCGGCCGTCCAGCAGGCCCGCGTCCAGCGGCCGGACCTGGTCCTGATGGATATCCGACTCAAAGGCGAGCGGGACGGGATCGAAGCGGCCGAGCAGATCCGCCGTGAGCTCGGCCTGCCGGTCATCTTCCTCACCGCCCACTCGGATGAGCGCACCCTGGAGCGCGCGCGCCTGACCGAGCCGTACGGCTACATCCTGAAGCCGTTTGAGGACCGCGAACTCCACATGACCATCGAGATCGCGCTTTACAAGTCCCAAATGGAAGCGCGCCTCAAGGCGCACGAGCGCTGGCTGGCCGCCACCCTGGCCAGCATCGGCGAAGCCGTTATCGCCACCGACCAAGCCGGGCGGATCGAGTTCATGAACGCGGCCGCCGAGGCGGCGACTGGCTGGCCGCAGGCCGCCGCGCTCAACCAGGAATTGAGCCAGGTCTTTCGCCTGATTGACGCCGTGACCGGGGCGCCGCGGCCGAGCCCGCTGGCGGCCGAGCCGGGCCTCGCCCAGCCCGCCCGCTTGGTGGCCCGTGACGGCCGCGAGATGCCGATCGAGACGAGCGTGGCTCCCATCCGGGATGAGCGCGGCGCGCCCACCGGCGTGGTGCTGGTCTTCCGCGATGTTACGGCCCGCCAGCAGGCTGAGGCCGCCCTCCAGGCGAGCGAGCGGCGTTTTCGGGCGCTGATTGAGAACAGCGCCGACGGCATCCTCGTGGTGGACGCCGCCGGCCGCCAGGTGTATGCCAGTCCGGCCACGAGCCGCCTGCTGGGCTATCGGCCCGGCGAGTACCTGGGCCGGTCACTCCTCGAACTCGTCCATCCCGATGATGTCGGCGAGGTGTTGGCGCAGTTGGAGCAGCTTCGCCAGGCGCCCGGTGGCAGCGCCCAGCGGCATTTCCGCGCCTGGCACCGCGCCGGCCATTGGCGCTGGCTGGAGGTGACCGCCACGAACTTGCTGGATGACCCGGCCGTGGGCGGCCTGGTGCTCAACTTCGCCGACATCACCGAGCGTAAGCGGGCGGAGGAACAACTCCGCCTGCTCTCGCGCGCCGTCGAGCAAAGCCCGGTGTCCATCCTGATCACCGACACCCAACGGCGCATCGAGTACGTCAATCCGCACTTCACGACTGTGACCGGCTACGAGCGCGGCGAGGTCCTCGGGCAGAACCCGCGCTTGCTCAGTTCTGGCCAGACGCCGGCGGCCGAGTACCAACGCCTGTGGACGGTGCTGGCCGCGGGCGGCGAGTGGCGCGGTGAGTTTTGCAACCGGAAGAAATCCGGCGAGTTGTTCTGGGAGTCGGCCACGCTCTCGGCCATCCGCAACGACCGCGACGAGATCACGCACTTCGTGGCCGTGCAGGAGGATGTCACCGAGCGCCGGGCGGCCGCCGAGGCGCTGCGCGCCAGCAACCTCGACCTGACCCGGCTGTTGGCGCAGGCCAAGGAGTTGGCGGCCGCCGCGCAACAGGCTAACCGTCTCAAAGACGAGATCCTGGCGAACACCTCGCATGAGCTCCGCACACCTCTGACGGCCATCCTGGGCGCGCTGGACATCGTGCTGGCCGGCCTGTACGTCTCGGAAGACGAGTTGCGCACCTTTGTCCGCGCGGCGCGCGATGCCGCCGATCGGCTCTTGGCTCTGGTCAATGACTTGCTGGATCTGGCCAAGCTCGAGGCCGGGCGCATGCACTCCCGGTTGGAGACCGTGGACGTTGCCGCGCTGCTCGCCGACGTTCAGACGTTGATGCGCGCCCAGGCTGAGCCCAAGGGCTTGAGCCTGGAGCTGGAGCCGCCGGCCGGCCCGCTCTCACCGTGCCTGGCCGATGCCGAACACGTGCGGCGCATCCTGCTGAACCTGCTCAACAACGCGGTCAAGTTCACGTCTCACGGCCGCATCCTCTTGACCGCGAGCCAGCTCGCCAGCTCGGCCGACCCCGGCGGCCCGGGCCGCCGGGTGCAGATCATGGTCCAGGACACGGGTATTGGGATTCCGCTGGAGGTGCAGCCGCAGCTCTTCCAGCCGTTCGCTCAGGTGGATGGCAGCTCCACGCGCCGCTATGGGGGCACCGGCCTGGGGCTCAGCATCTCGCGTCAGCTCGCCGAATTGATGGGCGGGTCGCTTACCCTGGACAGCGCCGGCGAGGGGCAGGGCAGCACCTTCACGCTCACTCTGCCCACCCTGTGACGGCGGCGCGCCGCGTCTACTCGTCACCGGGCGCGGCCTGGCGCAGGCGTTTGCGCTGACCCTGGCGGCGCTTGCTGTCCAGGCGCGCCTGCTGCTCGGCTCGCGGGACCCGGGTGGGCCGGCGCGGCTTGGGCGGCTGGGCGGCCCGGCGGATCAGCTCGGCCAGACGCTCGCGGGCGTCGCGGCGGTTGTGCTCCTGGGTCCGGAAGCGCCGCGCCTCGATCAGCAGGACCCCGTCGGATGTTAACCGGCCGGCGGCCAAGCGCAGCAGGCGTTCACGCACCGGCGCGGGCAGGGAGGCCGAGCCGCGGACGTCGAAGCGCAGCTGGACGGCCGTCGCGACCTTGTTCACGTTCTGGCCGCCCGGCCCCGCCGCGCGCACAAACGTCTCGCTCAGCTCCGCCTCGGCGATGACCAGTTCTGGAGTGACGATCAACATGGGCTGAGCATACCGGCAATTGGCCCCCGGTCCAAGCCTTTCCCCTTCGGGCGGCGTTTCCGACTTTACAAAGAACATCCGTTCTAGTATAGTGATACCGAAGCTCGGAAATAGCCCTAGGTGCAACTCTCTTTTTGCCATACACAGTGGGCATCGCAAGCGGGGGTCGCAAGCCGAAATCGTGGGAGCAGGGCGCCTGAATCTGGCCACCAACGGCAAATACACCCGCTTGTCCAGCTGGATTGCGCAATCGAGCAATGTCGCTAAAATCAGACCCGCTGACCTGAGCCTTTATGTTGCCCGCCCGGTTGAGCCTTATTAAGCTGCGCGGGCGACTGATCCTTGGTGGTACCCAATGACCGCAACAACCAAACACAGTTACTCCGCCGCTGACGTCGAACAGCTCAATTGGAGCCGCGCTGTCCGCGCCAACCCCGGCATGTACGTCGGAGACGCGCGCGAACACGGCCTGCATCACATCCTCTGGGAGATCATCTCCAACTCGATCGACGAGGCCACCGCCGGCTTCGGCCGCCAGATCGACATCGCTCTGGAGAAGGACGGCAGCACCTCGGTCACAGACCACGGCCGCGGCATGCCGGTGGAGTGGAAGCCGGAGACCAATTGCAGCGCCCTGACCCTGCTCTTCACGGCCCTGCACGCCGGCGGCAAGTTCAAGGACAAGGAGCGCGACCCCAAGAAGGGCGCCTCGGTATACGCCTCGTCCGGCGGCATGCACGGCATCGGCACCAAGGCCTGCAACGCCCTTTCGGCCTGGCTGGAAGTGGAAGTCCGCCGACACGGGCTCAAGTTCGTCCAGCGCTTCGAGCAGGGCGGTGACAAGATCACGCCCGTGGAGGTCTATGATGCCGACGGCCAGATCGGCGAGATCGACGCCAGCTTCCTGATGGAGCTGGACAAAGCCGAGCTGGCGACCAAGGTCTCGTTCAAGGGCAAGGCGGTGCGCTTCAAGCGCTACAAGGACACGCAGACCGGCACCAAGGTATCCTTCCTGCCGGCGCGCGCTTACTTCGACGCCAAGGCCATGGAATGGACCAAGGACAATGTCGTGCCGTGGGACGCCGAGCGCCTGCGCCTGCGCCTGCGCCAGGCCGCCTTCCTCAATGCCGGCGTCGCCTTCCGGTTCCACGACCGGCGGGCCGGCGGCGAGGTGGAGGTCTTCGAGTCTGAGAAGGGCCTGCTGGGCTACCTGGCCTGGCTCAACTCGGACGACGAGCCGCTCCATAAGCCGATCGAGATCGACCGCGACCTGCCGATGGAGGTCAACGACGCGCCCCAGACGCTCAGCGTCCACATCGCCCTGCAGTACGCCGGCGATCAGACCCACGTCGAGTCGTTTGTCAACAACATCCCCACGCCGCAGGGCGGCAAGCACGTCCAGGGCTTCCAGGCCGGCCTGATGAAGGCCGTCAAGGCCTTCGCCGACGAGAAGAAACTGATCAAGAAAGAAGAACTGCGCTCGGACGACGTCCTGCTCGGCCTGACGGCCGTGATCTCGGTCCAGATGACGTGGACGCCGCAGTTCCAGGGCCAGACCAAGGATGCGCTCAACAGCCCCGAAGTGTACGGCCCGCTGTTGTCCACGGTCTACGAGTCCATGCAGGGCTACCTGGGCAAGAACATCCCCGTCGGTAAACTGATCGTCAACCAGGCCCTGGCCAGCGCGCACGGCCGCGAGGCCGCCCAGCTGGCGCGGCAGGCCGTCATCAGCCGCGGCGGCGGCCTGGACGACGTCGGCAGCGAGCTGACCATCAAGAAGCTGGCCGACATCCAGCGCCGCAACGGACAGCCGATGGTGCCCGTGGAGCACACGGCGCTCTTCCTGGTGGAAGGCGACAGCGCCGGCGGCTCGGCCAAGCAGGGCCGCACCGCCACCCACCAGGCCATCCTGGCCCTGCGCGGCAAGATGGACAACGTCTGGGACCGCAAGCTGGCCGACATCCTCAAGTCGGCCGAGATCGCCACCATCCTGCGCGCCATCGGCGGCGTGGACGACAAAGGCGAAACCTTCGACCCGGAGCAGATGCGTTACGGCCGCGTCGCGCTCATGGCCGACGCCGACGACGACGGCGCCCACATCGTCTGCCTGCTGATCACGCTGTTCTGGAAGCTGCGCCCGGAGTTGATCAAGGCCGGCCGCCTGTACGTGGCCCGGCCGCCGCTCTACCAGGTGCGGCCCAAGAAGGGTGAGCCGCGCTACGCCTACACCGAGGCCGAGCGCGACGAGTGGATCAAGAAGTTCGGCGGCCCGGCCAGCGTCACCGTCCAGCGCTACAAAGGGCTGGGCGAGATGAACGCCGAGCAGCTCAACGAGACGGCCCTGGCGCTGCCGCCGGAGGCCGCCAACGGCGGCGCCGCCGCCCTGACGCGCGAGGACTTTGCGCGCCACGCCCACGAGATGCGCGTCACCGTCGACGATGCCCGCCAGATGAACAAGACCCTGGAACTGCTGATGGGCCGCAGCGTGGAGCACCGCCGCGAGTGGCTGATGGGCGCGGGCTGGCGCGGCGAACAAGAGTGATCTCGCATTGGCCGCCGAGGCGCGCCGCCGCACAGGCGTTGGATCGTTCTGTGGGCCGGCGGCTCGGCGACGCTGACAAACGGTAGAGGAAGCTCATGGCTAAAGAAAAGAAGAGCGCCGGCCCTGGCCGGCGGGCGTCCGGCCAACCGGAGGCCGGCGGGCCGGCCAAAACAACTCCCAAGCCGCGCTCGGCCGAGGATCAACTGCAGGCCCTGATTGAGACCGGCCAGGCCGCCCGCGCCGGCGTCCCCGGCCCGCTCCTGCTGGACTCCAACTATCGGCGTTACGCCGAGATGGTGGTGCTCGGGCGCGCCATCCCGGATGCGCGCGACGGCCTCAAGCCCGTCCATCGCCGCATCCTGTACGACATGCTCATCGAGCTCGGCCTGGATTCACGCAGCCCGCACAAGAAGTCGGCCCGTATCGTCGGCGACGTGCTGGGCAAGTTCCACCCGCACGGCGACAAGGCCGTCTACGACGCCATGGTCATCCTGGCCCAGGATTTCTCCATGCGCCTGCCGCTGGTGGACGGCCAGGGCAACTTCGGCTCGCAGGACGGCGACTCGGCCGCGGCCATGCGCTACACCGAGGCCCGCCTGTCCCCGGCCGGCGAGACCACGCTGGCCGACATCAAGTCCGACACGGTCGATTTCCAGCCCAACTTCGACGGTTCGCTGGAGGAGCCGACCGTCCTGCCCTCGCGGCTGCCCAACCTGCTCATCAACGGCTCCAACGGCATCGCCGTCGGCATGGCCACTTCCATCCCGCCGCACAATGTCGGCGAGGTCTGTGAGGCCGTGGTCTACGTGGCCCAGCGCTGGGACCAGCGCGCCAAGATCAAGGCCGCCGACCTGATGAAGATCATCCCCGGCCCGGATTACCCCACCGGCGGCGTGGTCTACCGCTACCGCGAAGACAAAGAGACCGGCCAGCCCGTGGACGTGATCGCCCAGGCCTACGAGACCGGCAAGGCCGTGTTCGTGGTCCAGGCCCAGGTGGACATCCAGGAGATCGGCGGCGGCAAGAGCGAGATCGTCGTCACCGAGATCCCGTTCCAGGTGTGGAAGAGCACCATCAAGGACCGCATCGCCGACAACCGCGACGCCTTCCGCAACGCCGGCGTGGCCAACGTGGCCGACCAGTCTGACCGCAAGGGCATGCGCCTGGTGCTGGAGACCGTGCGCGGCTTCGAGCCGCAGCAGGTGCTCAGCTTCGTGCTGGACAAGACCCAGCTGCGGGACAGCCAGTCTTACAACGCCGTCGCCCTGGTGCGCGACGCCGACGGCCGGCGCCGGCCGCAGTCCTGCAGCTTGCGCGTCATGCTGACCGAGTTCATCACCTTCCGGCTGGAAGTGATCGTGCGCCGGACGAAGTTCGAGCTCAAGCGGGCCGAGGACCGCCTGCACATCGTCCTGGCGCTGCTCAAGGCGATCCAGGACATCGACGAGGTCATCCGCATCATCCGGGGCGCCGCCGACGTGGACGACGCGCGCAAGAAGCTCATGAAGCGCCTGGCCATCGACGAGATTCAGGCCAACGCCATCCTGGACATGCAGCTGCGCCGCCTGGCCAAACTGGAATACAAGAAGCTGGACGACGAGCGCAAGGAGCTGGAAGCCCGCATCAAGTATCTGCGCGGCTTGCTCGGCTCGGAGAAGAAACAGCTCGAGGTCGTGATCGAGGAGACCAAGGAGGTCCGCAGCCGCTTTGCGACGCCGCGCCGGACCATCATCATCGAGCACGAGCAGGGCCACAAGCAGATGGTCACCGGCCCGCTGGCGCCCGAGTCGCCGCAGGTGGTGCTGCTCGGCGAGGACGGCGTGCGCTGTGAGCCCGCCGACAGCTTCCGCGACCGCGCCGCCACCGGCGCGCCGTCCAGCAAGGCGGTGGAGGCGGTGCTGCGCCGCTTCGTGGCCGCCCCAGACGCCACCGTCCTGCTGGTCTCCAGCCTTGGGCGCCTGTGGAAGGGCACCGTGGCGCGTCTGGCGCAGGGCGTCACGCTGGGCAATGACGAGCGCCTGGTCTACGGCGGCGTGGCCGACCCGCAGTTGAAGCTGGTGCTGGCCACCCGCAGCGGGAGCATCAAGCGCGTCAACGTGGAGGATGCCCTCAACCGGGCCGAGGCCACCTGGGGCATGGTGATCGGCCTGGATGCCGGGGACGAGGTTGTCCTGGCGGCGCTGGGCAGCGACGAGGCCCAGGTCTTCCTGTGCTCGGCCGGCCAGACCGGCGAGGCCAAGCTGCTGCGCTTCCCGGCCGGCGTCGTCAACCCGCAAGCTACGCCCAGTGCTCGCGGCGTGGCCGGCCTCAAGCTGCCGGACGGCGAGGCCGTGAAGGGCGGCCTGCTCTTCGAGCCGGGCAGCCCGGCCAAGGCCGTGGTCCTGTTGACGACGGAAGGCTGGCTGCGCCGGGTCAGCCTGGATGAGTTCCCCATCCAGGGCCGTGCCGGCCAAGGCGTCCAGGTGCTCAAGGTCACGGACGCCACCGGGCCCCTGGCCGGGCTGGCCCTGATCGGGCCGGACTCGATCACCGATGTGTATTCGGCCAAGCGCAAGCGTCTGCGTCTGGACTTCAAGGGCGTGCCCGCCGGCAAGCGCGCTCATCCCGGCAGCAACCTGCGCAAGGCCTACGCCGACCTGTTCGGCGGTGAGCCGTTGGCCCGCGTGGTGGCGCTGGACGCGCTCGCCTGACGCGGCTGCCTCCCGCGTTCTGTCTCGCGCCGGGCCAGCGTCAGCTGGCCCGGCGTTATTTCCGGCGTCGGCGTCCGGCCGGCGTCGGCTGCCTCGGCTAACCGGAGGTCACATGGAAGTCAACATCCGCCCTGAACAACTCGCCGACCGGGCGGTGATCCGGCAGATCAACGAAGAGGCGTTTGGCCGCGCGAATGAGGCGGACCTGGTCGACGCATTACGCGGCGCCGAAGCCGTCAGCGCCTCCCTGGTGGCGGACGTGGACGGTGTCGTGGCCGGGCATATCCTGTTCAGCCCGGTCACCGTTGACGGACCCACTGGCCGCTTCCCGGCGGTGGGGCTGGCGCCGCTGGCAGTCCGGCCGGCTTATCAGCGGCGCGGGCTGGGCGGGCAGCTTATCCGGGCCGGGCTGGAGGCCTGCCGCCAGGCCGGGCATGAGCTCGTTTTTGTGCTCGGGCACGCCGACTACTATCCGCGCTTTGGATTCAGGCCGGCCCAGCCGCTCGGCCTGCGCTGGGAGGTGGCGGTCCCGGTGGAGGTCTTCCTGGTGGCGGAACTGCGGCCGGGCGCTCTGGCCGGACGCAGCGGGGTGCTCAAGTACCATCCGGCGTTTGCCGGCGTGTAGCGGCCCAGCGCTGCGCCGGCGGAGGCGGGGCCGTCATTTGCGGTTCGGCGGCTGCGGTACGCGGGGACGCGGCCAGAGGGAAGACCATCAGCAGTCGGGTTGCGCCTGGCCTGCTCTCGAACTCGAGGGTGCCGTTGATCTGGCTGACGAGGGTGTGGACCAGTTGCAGGCCCAGCGAAGGCGAGTTGCGGAAGTCGAAGCCGGGCGGGAAGCCGACACCGTCGTCATGCACTTCCAATTGCAGGCGGCCGGGCGTGGGCTGACGAACGGTGACCGCGACCCGCCCGGGCCGCCCGTCCGGGAAGGCGTGTTTGAGGGCGTTGGCCACCAGCTCGTTCAGGATCAGGCCGCACGGGATGGCGGTGTCCACGTCCAGCCGGCAATCGTCAGCGTCGACCTCCAGGGTCAGGTGGTCAGACTGGGCGGCGTAGGTGCGCCGGAGTTGGGCGGTCAGGCCCTGCGCGTATTCGGCAAAGTCGATGCGTTCCAGATCGGCCGAGCGGTAGAGTTTCTCGTGCACCAGCGCCATCGATTTGACGCGCGCCTGGCTGTCGCGCAGCACGTCGCTGGCTTGCGGGTCGGCCACCGAGCGCGACTGCAAGCTGAGCAGGCTGGAGATAACCTGCAGGTTGTTTTTGACGCGGTGATGGATCTCCTGCAACAGGACTTCCTTCTCGCGCAGTGACGCCCGCAGCCGGGCCTCGGCCTGGCGCCGCTCGGTGACGTCTTCGCCCAGGCTGGTCATCCCCAGCACCTGGCCGGTCACCTCCCGCAGTGTGGTGTTGTTCCAGGCGATCAGGCGCACCTCGCCGGCGCGCGTCACGAGCGCGTTCTCGAAGTGGGGCGGGATGGCGTCGTGTTTGATGAACTCCAGGAATAAGGTTTTGAGGCCGGGCTGGTTGTGGGTGAAGGTGTCAAACCAATTGCGGCCCAGCACCTCCGCGCTCGTCCAGCCCGTCAGCTGCAGCAAGTAGTCGTTGCAGAACAGGATGTGGCCGCCCTGGTCCAGCCGGAGCGCCACCAGCCCGACGTTCTCCAGCGTTTCACGGAAGCGCCGCTCTGATTCGCGCAGGGTGGCCTCCGCGTGCTTGGCCGCGGTGACGTCCCGCACGATGGCCAGCACCGTGTCCTGCTCGTGGCTGAGCAGGCGGGCCTCGTACTGCGCGGGACCCTCCGCCATCCCCAACTGATACTCGACCACCTGCATGACGCCGGTCTGGAGGAGGCGCTCAAGCGCGGGCTGCAGGCCGGCTACGGCGGACGGCGGCAGCACGGCCTGGTAGTTGCGGCCCAGGAACTGCTCCGGCGCCAGCAACAGCTGAGCCTGGCCGGGTGTGTGGCAGTCCAGGAAGACGCCGTCGCGGTCGAGCAGGAAGATCAGGTCCGGCACGGCCTGCAGCAGGATGCGATTGTGCGCCTCGCTGCGCTGCAGGTCGGCGTTGGCGGCTTCCAGCTGGGCCGTGCGCTCGCGCACGCGCGCTTCCAGCTCCAGATTGAGGCGCCGGACCTCAGCCTCGGTGGCTTGGCGGCGCGCGAGCTCGGCCTGGGCGGCCGCGACCAGCAGCGTGTTCTCGCGCAGGGCCACAATCTGGCGCGCGATTGTCAGCCCGACTACGCCGATCAGACCCCATTCCAGCAGATCATGGTTAAGCGCTGAGTTAGCGCGTTGGGTGCCGAGGACCAACACGCTGACCGCGATGATCCCGGCGTACGGCAATACCTGGCGCCAGACGGCCAGGCTCGGGGCAGGCGTCACCGCGGCGGGCCGGGGCGAGGCCTGATCGGCCCCCGCCAGGCCGGCCAGGACGCAGCTGATCGTCCAGCCGAGGCCCAGCCAGCCGCCGATAAGGTCGGCGCCCCGCACCAGGTGCAGCGCGTACAGGATATCGGACGTGATCAGTACCACTACGCTGGCGACCAGCAACGTCAGCGGGCGGTGGGCGTGCGCGGGCGACTGGCGGAAGACTAACTGCACCGACGCCAGGCCCAGCCCAAAATCGAGGAGCGGGTAGCTCACGGCTGGCAGCCAGGCGAGCGGATCGCCCGGCCACCGCCTCAGGGCCGGATCAATCAGGGCCACCCACAACAGCAAGCCGGCGGCCGTGAGCGCGATCGCCATGTCCAGCAGTTGGCGCGCCGTCGCCAGCGACCTGAAGGCCGCCTGCGGCAGCAGCACCAAGCCGACGGCCAGCAGCCCGTAAACCAGCCCGTAGAAACCGTCCGGCACGAGGGCGCCCGGGTCCTCGCCCAGCACGACTTGGGCCAGCAGCCAGGCCCCATTGCCGACGGCGACAGCGGCCAAGGCACTGCCGAGACAAAACCAGGCCCAGACCGTGCGCCGGCCCGCGCCGGCCGACCGATAGGCCGCCAGGTATAGGCCGCCCGCGGCCAGGGCCGCGCTTACGGTCGGCGCCAGGTTGGCGAAAAAAGCTTGCTGCTGCGGGTCCGCCGCCGTGGCCGCGATCAGGACCGCGTGCGCGCCGACCAGCGCCAGGCCGATGACGACGGCGGCTGGCCAGATCGTCCGGGGCTGGCCGCGCTCAGCGGCGTTGTGAGTCGCCACAAGCCCTCCACCTGGGTTGGATGCGGTTAGTCGGGGATCGCCTTGGGGCCGGCGCCCAGGTGCAGGATGCCGGTGCCCTTCTTCATGAAGCGCAGAAACGCCTCGGGCGCCATCGGGTAACCGAAGTAATAGCCCTGGGTCTCGTCGCAGCTGCAGTTCTTGATGAAGCCGTGCTGGTCGGCGGTCTCCACGCCTTCGGCGGTGACGCGCATGTTGAGGCTGTGGGCCAGGGTGATGATGGCGCGCACAATCGCCTCGTCTTCTTTGTCCTGGTGGGCGCCGCGCACGAAGGTCTGGTCGATCTTGAGCGCGTCCACGTGGAAGTGCTTGAGGTATTCGAGGGCCGAGTAACCGGTGCCGAAGTCGTCGATGGACAGGTAGACGCCCATTTCCTTGAGCGCTTTCAGCTTGGCCAACGCGCTCTCGCGATCCTGCATGATGATGGTCTCGGTCAACTCCAGCTCCAGCGAGCTGGCCGCCAGGCCGGTCTCCGCCAGGATGCGGCTGACCACCTCCACCAGATCCGGCTGGCGGAACTGGCGCATGGAGACGTTGACGGCCACGCGCAGGTCGTGCAGCTGGGCCGCCCGCCAGGCCACGGCCTGCTGACAGGCCGTGCGTAAAACCCACTCGCCGATCGGGATGATCAACCCGGTCTCCTCGGCCAGCGTGATGAACTGCGCCGGCGGCACCAGGCCAAGCTCCGGATTCTGCCAGCGCAACAGGGCCTCGACGCCGATAATGCGGCCGGACGCGAGCGCGATCTTGGGCTGGTAGTACAAGACGAACTCGCCGCGCTGCAGCGCCCGGCGCAGGTTGTTCTCCAGCATCAGCCGGGTCAGGGCGGCCGCGTTCATCTCCGTCTGGTAGTAGGCGTAGCCGTTGCGGCCCTGGTCCTTGACACGGTAGAGCGCCGTATCGGCGTTCTTCAGCAGCGTGTTCAGGTCAGGTCCGTCGTTGGGGAACAGCCCCACGCCCACGCTGGCGCTCACAAACACTTCGTGGCCGCCCAGGTCGAACGGCTCGGCCAGCACAGCCAGGACCTTCTCGGCAATGTGGGCGGCGTCCTGGGCGTCCGTCATCTCCTCGATCAGCACCGTGAACTCGTCGCCGCCGATGCGTGCCACCGTGTCGCTCTGGCGCAGCACGCGCGTCAGCCGGGCCGCCACCGCCTTGAGCAGCAGGTCGCCGAGGCTGTGGCCGAGCGTGTCGTTGACGTTCTTGAACCGATCCAGGTCGATGAAGAGGACGGCCCCGGTGTGTTGGTGGCGCTGCGCGCGCGCCAGGGCCCGGCTCACCAGGATTTGGAAGAGCGCGCGATTGGGCAGCCCCGTCAGGGCGTCATGGTAGGCCAGCTGGCGCAGGTGCTCCTCGGCCCGCTGCCGCTCGGACACGTCGCGGAACACGAGCACCACGCCGGCCGGTCCGCCTTTCTCGTCGCGCAGCGGCGTGGCGCTGTAGTCGATGGGCGTCTCGCGCCCGTTCAGGGCGATCAGGACCGCCGGGAGGAGTTGCCGGACAGCCTGGAACTGCTCCAGCACGCGCAGCACGGGGTTGTCGAGGCGCGCGCGCGTCGTCGGGTCGATGAGGTTGATCACTTCGGCCACGGGGCGGCCAAAGGCCTCGGCCGACGTCCGGCCGGTCAGCGCCTCGGCCATGGGATTGATGAAGCGGATCTGGCCGGCCGCGTCGGTGGCGATCACGGCGTCGCCGATGTCTTTCAGGATGGCCGCCAACCAGCGCTCGTGCTCTTTGAGCTTGGCCTCCAGCTGATGTTTGTACAGGGCGATCTCGATCGCCATCTGGAGTTCGCGGTCTTCGAACGGCTTGAGCATGTACCCGTACGGCGCCGTCGGCTGCGCGCGCCGCAGGGTCTGTTCATCGGAGTGGGCGGTGAGGTAGATGACCGGCAGATCGTGTTGGGCGCGCAGCAGGGCGGCGGCCTGGATGCCGTCCAGGGCGCCCCGGAGCCGGATGTCCATGAGGACCAGATCCGGCGCCACGGCCGCGCATTGCGCCACCGCCTCCTCGGCGTACGCGAAAGTCGCCGGGACTAGGTACCCAAGCGCCATGAGACGGCTCTTGAGGTCCATGGCGATGATGTTCTGATCCTCGACGACCATGATGCGGGCAACGGCCATGGGCGATACTCGCAGCGGACGGGTGCTGGTTTGGCGCGCGATGGTCGGCCGCGGGTGTCGGTCTCATCCGGGCGGCCAGCGCGGTGCGCCGGAAGCACTGCAGGCGGCAGCCGGCAAAGGCTGGCACCGTGGACGAAACCCGGACCGTGGCGGCCTATCCCCCATGTGCCCGAACCCCACTCCCGCTCGAGGCACAGCCTGCACGCCTTCAGGCTTACGTCAACTTATACCTCGGAAATCGCAGGCTTGCAGTTGGAATGAGTTGGCGTCACGGGCTCAACGGCCAGCCGGGCCGTCAGCCATAGCGCGGCCGGGATGGGCACGGAGAGGGGATGGGAGGCGGCGGCGCTCTTCGGAAACAGCCTTAGGCGGCTGCCTGGGGTGGGGCGAGCCGGTCCAGCAATTGCGACCACTCCGGCCGGTCGTGCAGCCCTTGCAGGGAGGTTGAGGCGCGCAGTTGCGCGACGTCGGTGAAACCCTGCGCCACCGCCTGATCCAGGTAGGCGAAAGCGGCCGCTGAGTCGCCGGTCCGCGCCGCCGCACAGGCGGCGTTCACGTACGCCCACAGCGGCGCCTCACCGGTTTGCAGGGCGCGTTCGTACCACCGCAGCGCCTCCGCATAGCGCTGGCTCTGAAAATGCACATTGCCGTTAACGGCCAGATTGGCGACTTCTTCGAACCAGGCGTAGTAGGCCGGATACTCACGGACTTTCTCAAAGCCGGCCTTAAGCGCGGTCGCCACCGAGGCCGCATTGGTGGCGTAGCAGTGCCACCCGGCGGTGCGCAGGCCGCGCGCCGCCGCCTCGGCCGTCAAGGCCCGTGCCATCCAGGTGGCCAGCCCGCGCCGCTGGTAAGCCGGCAGGGTCTCGAGGCCGACCTCGCAGCGGTCGCCGGTGTTGTGCTCAGACAGGCACCAGGCCACGATGGCGTCGCCCGCCAGCGCGCACACGCCAAAGCGGCCCAGCAAGAAATGGGTCACCGAAGGCGACTCGGAGAGCACTTCGGCTTCCAGCGCCTCCAGGTTCTGCAGACGCTCGTCCGCCAGCAGCACAGCCTCCACGGAGCGCAGGCTGAACCCGGCCAGCGCCGGCGGAGGCGGCTCGGCGGCCGGCAAGTTTCGGCGATAGTAGTGGCGTTGAATGGCGGCCGGGTTCTTCCCGGCCAGGCTGGTCTCGATCACGGGGGCCCAGGCGTCCGGCTCATAGGCCAGGACGAAATCCTTCTGGCGCTCGGCCAGGGCTTGCGGATACAGCTCTTCCACCAGGAAGCGGCGCAGGCCGGCGGCCACATCGGCCTGGCGCGCGTCGCCGGCGAGATACAGGCGATAGCCGGCCTGCACCAGCAGGCAGCGCGGGTTCGCGGCGTCATCCACCAACACGCGGCCGGGCAGGCTGCCGGCGCGGACGGCCTGGGTGATCAGGTGGTCGTCCAGCAGCGCGAAGAGCGGCTGCGCGCGGTCGTACTCGGCCGGGTCGAGGAGCGTCAGCATAGAGCCTCAGACGGGAGCGGCGCCCGTATCGATCAGAGCTGATAGTGCACGATGCGCTGGGCGCGCCGGGCGGCCGCGAAGGCCCCGGCCAGCTTGTAGCCGATCCGGTATCCCAGGCTCAGCCGGTCGAGATCGGGGTCCTGGGTAAAGTACCACTCTTCCAGCAGGCGGATACCGGGCGCCCAGGCCTCCACTTCGGCGGGATCGTCGATCCCCCAGCCGATGGTCGCGCCGGTTCGTTTGAGCGACGGATGGTTGGCGGCGGTGCGCGCCGTCATGCGGCTGAAGACGTCGCCGATGATCTGACAGCCGGGGAAAGCCTCGCGCAGGCGCAGGAACAGGCGGCGCACGTCGGCCTCGTTCAGGTACATCAGCAAGCCCTCGGCGATCGCCAGCACCGGCCGGCCGCCGGCCGCCACCGTGTCGATCCAGGCCAGGTCCGTCACCGACGACGCGATCAGGTGGTAGCGCGCGGGCTGATCGAAGAAGCGCTGGCGCAGGGCCGCCACGGGCGGCATATCCAGGTCATACCACTCGGTCTGGCCGTCGTCCACGCGCCAGAAGCGGCTGTCTAGGCCGCAGCCCAGATGCAGCACCACGCCGCCCGGTTGCCGCGCCAGGAAGTCTCGCGCCACGGCGTCTAGTTTTTTGGCGCGCTGGCAGACCAGGACCACGGTCTTGTAGGGCACTTGCAGGCGGGCGAAGTCGTAGTCGACCTGATCCAGGATGGCCCGCGCGCGCGGATCGAAGAACAGCGGGTTGCCCGCCTGCGCCTTGGCGTACAGCGGGATGAGCAGCGTCTCTTGCTCCGGGGTCAGGGTGATTTTGGCTTTGTCACTCACAGCGAACCTTTTCGTATTCCACGGCGCGCCCTTTTTGGCTTGGGCGCGCTCGGCTAATCATCGCGCGGCCCCCGCCTTACGGCATGAGGACGTGCGCGCGATATGGGGCGGGGTGGGTGTAGCCCAGTTTGAGGGCCAGGGCCACCGACTCCGGGTTGGCGGCATCCCAGTGCGGCTCGAGGCCGCGCGCCTGACACCCTAGCGCCAATTGCGCCGCCAGGGCCGTGGCCATTCCGCGCCGGCGATAGTCTGGCTCCACATACAGGCTGACCTCGGCGCCGCGGCTGCAGATCAGCGAAGCGTAGGCGGCCCCGGCGATGGCGCCGGCGTCGGACACATAGTATCCCAGACCGCGCTCGCCGAAGTCGTCGGCCGAATCGTAATCGGACACGTCGATGAAGTGCTCGTGCCCCCACAGCGCCGCGACCAAGCCGCGCTCCAGAGGCTGGACGCGCTCACGCCAGCCCGAGGCGGCGAGGCAGTGTTCCAGCTGTTCAGTGGACAGCGCGGCGGCCGAGAGCGAATACCGGTCCATTGGCCGCAGCCGTTCGCCGAAGGCGGCCTCCGCCGCGGCCGTCCAACCGGGGGCGGACGGCATCAACAGGGTGTAGGGCGGCAGCGCGTCCAGCAAGGCCCGGCCCGCTGCCGGGTCGCCGGCATGGTACGCAAACGGGCCAGTTCGGATCTGATACGCCCGCGGCTGGCTGGCGTCGTCGACGAAGGCCTGGCCCATCTGGCCTTCGATAACGCAGTCAATCGCCACGTCCACGCGCGGGACCGCGTGGAAGGCGCTGGCCAATTCGAGGCGGTGCGTTTTGGTGAGGGGGTATTCGGGCATCAATGGCCTCTGGGTGGCGGAGCGTGGGACGCTGGCCTCAGGGTACACTCATTCGCCCTCGGGCGCCACCGCAGCCTCAGCCTGCGGTCAGCCCGCCCAGCCTAACAGCTGTCCGGCGGCTCAGATTGTGACAGAAAACACAAATTGAAAGGAGGATCGGCAGTGCCTGCCGGCCTGGCCGCCCCCCTATGATGGTGACGTTTGCAGCCCTTTGTGGAGAGAGGCCGAGCCATGCATGCTGTTGTCGCCATCAAACAGGTCCCGGACACGTCTAACGTGCGCATCAATCCGGAGACCGGCACCCTGATCCGCGAGGGTGTCCCCGCCATCGTCAACCCCTACGACGCCCACGCCGTCGAGTTGGCCGTCCGCCTCAAAGAGAAATTCGGCGGCCGGGTGACGGTGCTGACCATGGGTCCGCCCAAGGCGGCCGAAGCGCTGGTGGAGTGCGTGGAGCAGGGCGCTGATCGCGGCATACTGATCACCGACCGGAAATTCTCGGCCGCCGACACCCTGGCGACCTCCTACGTGCTGGCGCGCGCCATCGAGGCGCTGCAGGCGGAAGGTCCGGTGGATCTGCTGCTCTTCGGCAAGCAGGCCATCGACGGTGATACGGCCCAGGTGGGGCCGGGCGTGGCCACGCGGCTGGGCGTGCCGCTCATCAGCTACGCTGTCGCCGTCGAGCGCTTCGATCTGGAGGCGCGCACGGCCGTCGTCCACCGCCTGACCGAGCGCGGCGTGGAAGTGTTGGAGACGCAGTTGCCGGCGCTGCTGACCGTGGAGAAAGAGGTCGCGCCGGTGAGCCGCGCGCCGCTGCCCAACCTGATCCGCGCGGCCCGCTATCAGCCCGAACTGTGGACGGCCAGCGAGCCGGTCGCCTTCGAGGTGGCCAAGATCGGCATCAAGGGCTCGCCCACCATCGTCGGCAAGGCGTACACGCCGCCGCCCAAGAAGGCGGGCGGGCTGGTGACGGTGGCGGACAAGGGCGTCGGGCCGGCGGTGACGGAAGCGCTGGACAAGATCCGCCAGTCCGGCGTCGTGAAACTGGGGGCCGCGTAACCAGTTGCGGCGACGATGAGAAAGGCCTGCGATGACTGACGAAAAACGCATTTGGGTGCTGATTGAGCAAGAAGACGGCCAGGCCCACCCGGTGGCCTGGGAGCTGCTGGGCGCCGCCCAGCGCCTGGCTGCTGAGCTGCCGGGCAGCGTGGTCGAGGGCGTGCTGCTCGGCCACGGCGTCGGGCATCTGCCCGAGCAAGCTTTCCGCTACGGCGCGCGCCAGGTCTACGTGATCGACGACCCGGTGCTGGCCTATTACCGCAATGCCCCCTACGCGGTGGGCATCAGCGCCCTGGTGCAGAAGTACAAGCCCGAGATTTTCCTGGTGGGCGCCACCACGCTGGGCCGTGATCTGGCCAGCGCCATCGCCACCCGCGTCGGCACCGGCCTGACGGCCGACTGCACCGAGCTGGCGATCGACCCGGATAAGAAGATCCTGGCGGCCACCCGGCCGACCTTCGGCGGCAACCTGATGGCCACGATCCTGTGCAAGACACACCGGCCGCAGATGGCCACCGTCCGGCCGCGCGTGCTGCCCACGCCGCAGCCCGGCCCCGCCGCTGAAGGCACCGTGGTCCAGGAGCCCCTCGGCCTGGCCGAGGCCCAGGTCCCGGTGAAGCTGCAGCGCCTGATCCCCAACGCCGGCGAGAACGTCAACATCGAATACGCGGATGTGATCGTGGCTGGCGGGCGCGGGGTGGGCGGCCCGGAGGGCTTCAAGCTGTTGGAAGAACTGGCCGGGCTGCTGGGCGGGGTGGTCGGCGCCTCGCGCTCGGTGGTGGACGCCGGCTGGATCTCGGCCGCGTATCAGATCGGCCAGACCGGCAAGACCGTGCGGCCCAAGCTCTACATCGCCGCCGGCATCTCCGGGGCCATCCAGCACCGTGTCGGGATCACCGGCTCTGATTTCATCCTGGCCATCAACGCGGACCCCAAGGCCCCGATCTTCCAGGTGGCCGACCTCGGGCTGGTGGGAGACCTGTTCGAAGTGGTGCCGGAATTGATCCGGCAGGTGAAGGCCGCCCAAGGAGGCGCCTATGTCTGAGAAGCTGATGTTTGACGCGATCGTAGTCGGCGCCGGCCCGGCCGGCACCGCCGCGGCTATCGCCCTGGCCCGCGGCGGCCTGAAGGTGATCCTGATCGAGCGCGGCCATTTCGCCGGCGCCAAGAACTTCTTCGGCGGGGTGCTGTATACGCACGCCCTGGCCGATGTGCTGCCGGACTTCTGGAGCCGCAAGCCGCCCTTCGAGCGCCCGGTCACCGAGCAGGGCTATTGGTTCCTGTCGCCGGACAGCGTGCTGCGCGTGATGCACAAGAGCCAGCACTATCAGAAGGAGCCGGCCGACGCCTACACGGCGCTGCGAGCCGGTTTCGATGCCTGGTTCGCCCAGCAGGCCGTGGACCTGGGCGCGCTGCTGATCACCAAGACGACGGTGACCGAGTGCCTGCGCGACGAGCGCGGGCGCGTGATCGGCGTGCGCACGGACCGGCCGGACGGCGACGTGTACGCGCCGATTGTGATCGTGTCCGAAGGCGTCAACAACCTGCTGGTGCAGAAGCTCGGCCTGGCCAAGACCGACCTGCCGCCGCGCTTCGTGGCGCTGTCGGTGAAAGAACTGATCGGCCTGCCGGCCAAGGAGATCGAGGCGCGCTTCGGCCTGAGTGGCGCGGCCCAGGGCGCCGCCATCGATATCTTCGGCGACGCCACGCTCGGCCTGCCCGGCACGGCCTTCCTGTACACGGACAAGCAGGCCATCTCCATCGGCGTCGGCCTGCTGCTGGAAGAGTTCGTCCACCACAAGCTGCGCCCGTACGAAGTGCTGGCCCGCTTCAAGAACCACCCCGTCATCAAGCCTTACCTGGAAGGCGGTGAGCCGCTCGAGTACGGCGCGCACCTGATCCCGGAGGTCGGCTACGACCGGATGCCGGCGCTGGCCGCGGACGGCGTGCTGGTGGCCGGCGACGCTGCCGGCATGGTGGACGCCCTGCACCGCGAGGGCACCAACCTGGCGATGACGGCCGGACGGCTGGCCGCCGAGACCGCGCTGGCCGCGCATCAGCAGCGCAACTTTTCGGCCGAGTTCCTGAAAGGCTACCGCCGCCAGCTCGAGTCCAGCTTTGTGCTCAAGGACTTGAAGCAGTACCGGCGGATGACCGATTTCCTGGACGGCACGCCGCACTTCATGCGGACCTATGTGGATTACCTGAACGACGCCGCTCTGCGCTACTTCACGGCCCACGGCGTTCCGAAGCGCGATATGGAGAACGAGATCCTGGGTATGCTCTTCCAGCGGCGCTCGTTCTTCGGCGTCGCCCGTGACATGTTGAAACTGCTGCAAGGGATGCGAGGTTGAGATGAGCGCGCGTGTTCACAATCCCCTGACGCCCGAGCAGACGGCCAGCCTGCCGGCCGTAAACGTCGACGACCTGCTGGCGGCCCTGAAGTACTACGTGGACGAGGACTACGCCCACCTGTGGATCAAGGACCATGCGGTCTGTGCCCAGTGTCAGGCCAAGCCGTGCCTGGACTTCTGCCCGGTGGGTGTCTACCGCCTGGATCGGCAGGGCCAGGTGATGGTGGGCTACCAGGCCTGCGTGGAATGCGGCAGCTGCCGGGTGGGCTGCCCGTTCAGCAACATCGGCTGGTCGTTGCCGCGCGGCGGCTATGGCGTGGCCTACAAGTTCGGTTAGCGGAGGCCCCCCATGCACGAGACCGCGATTCAAGAACTGGACCGGGCGGCGCTGGCCATGCTGCAGGCGCTGGACGCGCATGGCGCGGCCCTGGCGCCCTACCTGGAGAATGACCAACTCAGCCACCTGCAGGCCGCCGTCGTCGCGCTGCGCCGGGCGCTGCTGGGCGCGCAGATGGGGCCGCTCTACTGGGAGACCTCACCCGAGGTCGTGGAGGGCCTGCTGAGCGGGCCGGCCCTGACGCTGCAGGAAGTCGCCGCCCGCGCCGCCGAACTGCGCGACGAGCATTTCCAGTCTGAATAAGCGCCGCTGCTTCACCAGGCCCGGCCTCCGCCTCACGGGACGGACGCCGGGCCTGTTTGTTTGCCCGGCCGGCGGATCGCGGTATGATTGCGGCGCCCGCCCAAGCTGACCCTCACGAGAGCCCGCCATGTCAAAATACGCACTCGCCTCGCAGACGCTGCTCGCCGACGACCGGCCGCTGCTCACCCGCGTCCCGGACACGCTGACCCTGGTCCCCGACTCAGCGGGCGTGGGCGCCTTTCTGCGCGTAAGCGCCGAGAAGGCCGCCGCGCGCCTGGTCCTGCCGTTGGGCGACCTGGCCGGCGCGCGCTTCACGGCCTGTCACCGCGCCGAGCCTTTCTGGATGACGCCCACAGCCGGCCGGCGCGGCGGCGAGGTGCCGGCGGAGACCCAATCTTTGCTGGTGGAGTTTGCCGACGGCGTCTGCGCGCTGTGGGTGCCGCTGATCGACGGCCCGTTCCGCGCCAGCCTGCAAGGCGGCCGCGAGGCCGGGCTGGCTGTGGTGGTGGAGTCTGGCGACCCGGCCGTGGTCACCGCGGCGGCGACGGCGCTGTTTGTGGCCGTGGGGGCCGACCCGTACGCGCTGGTGGCGCGCGCGGCCGAGAGCGTGCTGGCCCACCTGCAGACCGGGCGTCTGCGCCGTGCCAAGCTGCTGCCCGCCTTTGCGGATCAGTTCGGCTGGTGTACGTGGAACGCGTTCTATGAGGACATCTCGCCGGAGAACGTGCGCGCCGGGCTGGCGTCGTTCCAGGCCGGCGGTACGCCGCCCCGGTTGATGATCCTGGACGACGGCTGGCAGTCCGAACACACCCTACCGACCGGCGAGCGCCGGCTGACCAGCTTCGCAGCCAACGCCAAGTTCGGGGGCGACCTGACCCCGACGGTGCGGATGGCCAAGGACGAGTTCGGCATCGCGACCTTCCTGGTCTGGCACGCCGTGGGCGGGTACTGGGGCGGCGTGGACGAGGCCGCCTTCGCCGAGTACGAGCCGCGCTCGGTCAAGCGCGCCTTCGCGCCGCCCGTCGTCGACGCCGCGCCCATCGTCGAGTTCGTCTGGGGCACGGTGGCCGGCGTGGTGCCGCCCAAGCACATCGACCGGTTCTATCACGATTATCACCGCCGGCTGCGCCAGCAGGGCGTGGACGGCGTGAAGGTGGATAACCAGGCCGTCCTGGAAGGCGTGGCCGCCACGCTGGGCGGGCGGGTGGCTCTGCTGCGGCGCTATCGCGAGGCGCTGGAGGGCTCGGCCCAGACGCACTTTCTGGGCAACCTGCTCAACTGCATGTCCAACGCCAACGAGATGTTCTATAGCGCGCTCAACAGCACGCTGACGCGCACCTCCACGGACTTCTGGCCGTTCCGCGACGAATCGCACGGCCTGCACCAGTACACCAACGCCCAGGTCGGCCTGTGGTTCGGCGAGTTCGTGCACCCGGACTGGGATATGTTCCAGTCCGCGCATCCGCAGGGCGCCTTCCACGCCGCCGGCCGCGCAGTCAGCGGCGGCCCGGTCTACGTCTCGGACAAGCCGGACGAGCACGACTTTGCCCTGCTGCGCAAGCTGGTGCTGCCGGACGGCACGCTCCTGCGCGCGCGCGAGCCCGGCCGCCCGACGCGCGACTGCCTGTTCCACGACCCGACGCGCGAGCCGGTGCTGCTCAAGGTTTTCAACCACAACCTGGAGGCCGGCGTGCTCGGCGTCTTCAACGCCCGCTACGATGAGAAGGGCACCGAGCCGGTGAGCGGCCACGTCTCGCCCGCAGACGTCGTCGGCCTGGCCGGCGAACGTTTTGCCGTGTATGCCCACTATGAGCAAAGCCTGAACGTCCTGGCGCGGACCGAGAGCCGGGCGTTGACTCTGCCGCAGTTGACGGCCGAGGTCGTCACCGTGGTGCCCGTCGACGAGGGCGGCCCGGCCGGCTGCGGCGTGGCCCCGCTCGGCCTGCCGGCCTTCTTCAACAGTGCCGGCGCCATCTTCAGCAAGGGTTGGCTGACCGACGTGCTCTACCAGTGCGGGGTGCGCGGCCTGGGCGAGTTGCTCGTGTGGTGCCAGCGTAAGCCGCAGTCGGTCACTGTGGATGGCCAGCCGCCGGCGGAGTGGAGTTACGATCCGGCTACCGGCGCGGCCACCATCGCGCTGGGGGCAATGGGCGCGCACAGCGTCCGGCTGGCGTTCTGACGCCTGTGGCTAACGAACTCTTCTCGCTGGCCGGGCGGGTGGCCCTGGTCACGGGCGGCAACGGCGGTCTGGGGCGCGCCATCGCGTTGGGATTCCAGGCGGCCGGGGCGCGTGTGGCCGTCACCGGCCGCAACCCGGACAAGAATGCGGCCGTGCAGGCCGAGCTCGGCGGGGCCGGCGCTGTCTACCCGCTGGATGTGCGCGACGAGCCCGCCGTCGCGGCGACGGTGGCCGCCGTCGTCGAGCGCTTCGGCAGGCTGGACATCCTGGTGAACAACGCCGGCCTGTACCAGGGCGGCTCGGTGTTGGCGCTGACGCGCGAGGCCTGGGACGCCGTGATCGGCACCCACCTCACGGGCGCCTTTCTGTGCGCCAAGCACGCGGCCCAGGCCATGGTCGCAGCCGGGCGCGGCGGCAAGATCATCAACAACGGCTCGATGTTCTCCCTCTTCGGCGGGCCGGACTTCGTGGATTACACCAGCGCCAAAGCGGGCCTGCTGGGCCTGACGCGGGCGCTGGCCGTGGAGTTGGGCCAGCACAACATCCAGGTCAACGCCATCCTGCCGGGCTGGTTCCCGACCGAGCTGACGCAAGGCCTGCCGGAGTCACCGCGCGGCGACCACATCCGGCGTAAGACGCCGGCCGGCCGCTGGGGAAAACCGGAGGACCTGGTGGGCGCGGCTGTGTTTCTGGCTTCGGCCGCGTCGGATTTTGTCACCGGGACGGGCCTGCCCGTGGACGGCGGCTACTCGGTGGCGGAGCGCTTTCTGTGGGATTGAACAGCGCCAGGTCGACGATCCAGCCCGCGCGCGCGGACGCGCGCTCAATCGCTCCCGAGGATCAGCACGCCCTCACCCCCCAGCCTCCCAGCGCACCTGGCCGGCGTAGTCCAGGAAGACCAGCCAACCCGCCACCGGCTGGCTGAGCAGGTCGGCGGCGGCGGCGCGATAACGGGCGAGCTGGCGCCGGTAGCCCTGATCGAGCCGGCGATGCAGGTCCGCTTCGTCGGCGACCTCGTCGGTCTTGAAGTCCACGACATTCCAACGCCCCGCCTCATCGCGATAGAGCAGGTCGATGAAGCCGCCGCCAGGCTGGCCGGGCAGGCTGTACTGCACCTCATGCCGCGCCTGGCCCAGCCGTTCGGCCGTATCGAGTTCGGCCCAGCGCGGATCCGCCCGGAAGCGCTCCAGCAGCACGACAGCGCGCTCGCGATGCGCGGCGGCAGCGGCGCTGACCACCAGGCCCAGCGCTCGGGCCGACGTATCTAACAAGCGCTCAAAACCAGCCTCGCCGGGATAGCGCCATCGGCGCAGGGCTTCGTGGACGAGCTGGCCCACCAGCGCGCCCTCGACGGGGCCGGGCCGCCCGGTCACATGGCGCGGCCGGGGTTGATCCGGGGCAGCCTCCGGGTCGTCGTCCGGCGGGCCGGCATCCCACAAGCGATACAGGGCCGGGGCTGCGGCCTCCGGGCTGGCCACGGGCGGGGCGGCGCTGGCGAGCCGCTCACTGGGCAGGGTGACCTGGGCCAACGCCGCTACGGCGGCGCCCTCGTCCAGCACGGTGGTCATCGCTTCACCGGGACGCTGCGCCAGAGCCGCCAGGTCGATCCCGGCGGCGGCGGCCAGGCGCGGCAGCCAGGCTTCGCCGGCTCGTGGGCTAAGGTGGCCGGAGACGATCAACTTTTCGCGGGCCCGCGTGGCGGCCACGTACAACAGGCGGTCCGCCTCGGCCTGTTCCTGATCGTCGTTGAGCCGGCGCGCCAGCCGGTGGATGAGCGGCGCCGGATCGCCGGGGCCAGGCACCAGGCCCAGCGTGGGCGAGATCAACACCGGGTCGGTCCGGGCCGTCCGGCTGTAACCGGCATCGGCGAGCACGACGACCGGGAACTCCAGGCCCTTGGCTTTGTGGACCGTCATCAGGCGCACGGCGCCGCCGCCGAGGCTGGCCGACGGGTCAGTGGGCGCCTCACCTTCGCGCGCGCCGGCCGCCTGCAGCGTCTGCAAGTACTCGAGGAACTCGGCCAGCCGCACCAGCCGGCTGGCGTGCGCGTCGGCCAACAGCTTGTCCAGGTTGCGGCGCAGACGCGGGCCGGCCGGGTGCCCAGCCAGGAGCGCCAGGTAGCGGGTCTCATCCAAGAGCGCCTTGAGCAATTCGGCAACCGGCACGCGATCCACCAGGCCGCGCAGCTGTGTCAACAGCCGGCCGGCGCGGACGGCCGCGGCGCGCTCGTCTTCCGGTAAGTGCGCCAGATCGCCGGCCAGTGCCGCCTGGAAACTGCGCGGCGTCCGGTCCGCTGCGGCGGGCCAACGCAGGCGGTACAGGCTGGCGTCGCTCAACCCCAGGGCCGGCGACCGCAGCGCCCCGGCCAGGGCGGCATCGTCCCAGGGATCCGCCAACGCCCGCAGCAGGTTGATCACGTCGCGGATCTCAGGCCGCTCGTAGAAGCCGCGGCCGGCCACGGTGACGAAGGGGATGCCGGCGGCCTCAAAGGCCGCCTCGTACGCCGGGAAACCCGTGGAGGCGCGAAAGAGCAGGGCGACGGCATCCCAGGCCAGGCCGGCTTCGGCGTGCAGGGTGTGCAGGCGCGCGGCCAGCAAGTGGGCGGCCGCCGGCCGGGCCTCGACCGCGTTCTGGCCGAGGCCCACCAGAAATTCGAGATGCGGCGGCGCCAGCTTCGCGTCCGCGGCCGGGCGCTGCGCCTCCAAGGCCGCGAAGGGCACGCGGTGAGCGGGCAGGTCCGGGCGCGGCGCGCCGAGCACGGTCCGCATGAGCGCGTTTAAGATCGCTACCAGCCCGGCGTGGGCGCGGAAGGTCTGCGCGAGCGCCAATCCCAGGCCGCCGCGGGCGGCGATAGCGTCACTGAGCGCGCGAAACACTGTGACGTCCGCGCCGCGGAAACGGTAGATGCTCTGCTTGGCGTCGCCGACGACGAAGAGCCGGCCGCGCGCGCCGGCCAGGGCCTCCACGATCTCGCGCTGGCGCGCGTTCGTGTCCTGGAACTCATCCACCAGCAGGGCCGCGATCTGCGCCTGCCAGCGGGCGCGGATGTCCGGATCACGCAGCAGGGTCAGGGCGTGGCCCTCCAGATCATCGAAATCAAGCGCCTGGCGCAGGTCCTTAGCGGCCTGGTAATGCTGCAGAGTCTGGGCCAACGCCTGGCCGAGCAGCGGCGGCAGCGCGGCGGCGCGCGCCTCCACCGCCCGGTCCGGGGCGGCGTCGTGCTTGCTGGCGCCGCCCAGCCAGGGCTGGACGGTGGCGTCATAGGCCTCGCGCCACTCCTTCACCGCCGCCTTGGCCACGCTGTCCTTCTTGCCAGACCGGCCGTCGCAGTATTCACGCCGGAGCACGAACAGGGCCTGCGCCGCGGACAGCGCGTCGCCGCCGGCTAACTGCGCCTCCACGACCGCCCACTGCGCCCGGAAGCCGCGCACCTGGTCGGCTAGCTTCTCGCTGGCGTCCTGCACCAGCCGCGCCTCGGTGCCGAGCACGCGTAAGTCGGCCACGGCGGATTGGACGGCCGGCAGTTCGACGAAGGCGCGCACGGCGGCGCGGAGCGTCTCCGCCCAACAGGCTGGCGGATTCTCAACGGCCAGGGCGGCCTGCGCGTCCAAAGGCGCCTCCACCAGCTGAGTGAGGACGGCGGCCAGGGCGGTGGTGGTGAAGGCCGCGAAGAGCGGCCGCAAGGCCGGCTGTTCGATGGCCCAATGCAGGCCGGCCTCCACCGCCTGGGCGCGCAGGGCGGCGGCCAGGCCCTCATCCAGCACCTCAAAACGGGGATCGACGCCGGCTTCGGCCGGATGGGCGCGCAGCAGCGCCGCACACAGGGCATGGATGGTGCCGATGCGGGCCGTGTCGATCTCGGCTTCGATCTCGGCCCAGCGCGGGCGCTGTTCCGGCGGGCAGGCGCCGGCGCGCCAGGTGGCGATGGCGTGGCGGATGCGGTTGCGCATTTCGCGCGCCGCCTTCTCGGTGAAGGTCACGGCGGCCAACGCGCGCGGCGGGTAGCCGGCCTCCAGCAGCGTCAGGTAGCGCGCGGCCAGCGTGCGCGTTTTGCCGGAGCCGGCGCCGGCGGCCACGCTCACGTCGCGGTCGAAAGTCGTCGCGGCCTGGGCCTGCGTCGGGGTGAGGGAGAAGGCGTCGATCCAGGGTTGCATGGCGCGGCGCTCAGTGCTCGGTGTAGCGCCAGCAGAAGCCGGCCGCCGGGCAATAGGACGGGCAGCCGTCGCGGGGCGGCTGCGGCGCAAACTGGCCGGCGCGGATGGCGGTCACCGAGCGACCGATGTGCTCGGCCGCCAGTTGGAGCGCGCCGGCCACGCCGTGATAGTGGCGCCCGTCCGCAGCGGTGTGGTCGAAACCATGCAAGGCCAGCGAGCCGGCTTTGCCCTTGAGCACGGCCCAGTAAAACCCGTCCACGGGGCGGCCGAGGCTGAGGGCGCGTTCGGCGGCGGCGGCGTAGAGCGGCAGCTGCAGGCGGCGGCCCTCGATCAGCGCGCGCGCCTCGAGCCCGCTGCTGCCGGTCTTGTAGTCGATCACGCGCACGCTCCCGTCCGGGGCCCGGTCGACGCGGTCGATGACGCCGCGCACACGCACCGGGCCGGCCGGGGTGCCGAGCTCCAGGTCGTTGAAGCGTTGCTCGAAGGCGGCCGGACGGAAGTCGGCGGCGTCCTGCGCCAGTTGGCGCAGCGTGGTCTCCAGCGCCGCCAGCCATTCGGCCTGCTGCGCTTCCCACAGCGGCGTCGGGCGGAAACCGAGTTCGCGCGGCGCCGCAGCGAAGATCGGCTGGGCCACGCGCGGCAGTGCCGCCACCACGGCGTCCACGTCGCCGGGATCGGCGGCCTGGTAGACGGCCTCCAGGATCTGATGCAGCAGAGAGCCGAGCTGCGCGGCGTCCAGGCCCGGCTCCGGCGGCTGGCGCGGTTCCAGGCCCAGCGCCGCGCCGATGAGGAACTGAAAACCGCAGGTGCCGTACAACTCCAGGCGGCTGGGGCTCCAGGTGTGCGCGGGGCCGAAACGCGCTTTAAGGTCGGCGGTCAGCGCGGCCAGGTCGCCCTCATGCGGCCCGGCGGGGCGGGCGGCCAGGCGCGCCGCCAGAACCTGCCCGCCGGCCTGGAGCGCACGCCAATCGCCGGCCAGGTGGCCGAAGGCTGAGGGCAGACCGCCGCGGCGTTGGGCGGCGGCGAGGAGCTCGGGCGCCGAAGCGGCCTCGGCCAGGGCCAGCGTCTGTTCGGCGCGGATGCGGCGCGGCGCCGCGCTCAGGCAGGCGCGGGCGGCCTGCCAATAGGGCGACGGCTCCCAGGCTTCGCCGTCGTCGGTGAGATAGGGGCGCGTGAGCAGCAGGTGCGCGGCGGCGCGGGTGACGGCCTCGTAGAAGAGCGATTGTTGATCGCTGCGCAGCCGCGGCTCGATGGGCACACCGCGCTGGTTCAACTCCAGGCGCTCGTCGTCCGAGAGGAACGGATCTTCCGATAATGGGGCCGGGAACAGGCCCTCGGCCAGGCCCAGCACGGCCACGGCCCGGTAGGGCACGCCGCGCGCCGCCGGCAGGTCGGCCGCGTAGACGGCGCGCCGTCGGCTCGGTCCGTCCGGCTGGTAGCTGGCCGCCGCCACGGCGCCGCGCAGCTGCGTGTAGAACTCGGCATAGGTCCAGGCCGGCGCAGTGCCGGCGAGACTGGCCGCCTCGCCGATCAGCAGGGCGCGCAGGATATCTTTGAAGGCTTCCAGGGCGGCGGCGTCGCGTTCGGCCGTATCCGGCTGGGCCGCAGCCTGGTGCGCCAAGCGGAGGTCGTCCATGACGCTCTCGACCCAAGTGACGAAACCGGCGGTGGTCGCACGGTCGGGCGGCGTTAAGCGCTGCGCCACCGTGGCCAGGGCCGCGGCCAACTGGCGCGCCGCGGCCCCGGTGGGCGCCAGCGGTGGTTCGCGCTCGGGGTCGCGGTCGGCGTCCGTGCCCGCGGCCTCGGCTTGCTCCGCGAGCGCGGCCAGCGCCGTCTCCCACTGGTCGAGGCCGGCGATCACCTGCCCGAGCCGGGCGACGTCGTCCAGCCGGCCGGCGTCACTGGCGCGCAACCCGAACAAACTCAGGTCGATATAGGGTGAGCGCACGGCGTCCAGCAGAGGCCGGCGCGCCCAGGCCCGCAGCGGCAGTTCCAGCCCATTGAGCAGGGCGGCCAGGGCGGGGTTGTCAGCGAGCGGCGTGCCGCGCGCCAGGAACAGCGGCAGCCCGAACTCGCGCGCCGCCTCGTGCAGGAACGGCTGATACGGCGCCAGGTCGCGCGCGATCACGGCGCAGGCCTGGGGCGGGACGCCAGCGCGCACGATGCGGGCTTTGAGCCAGCGCATGGCCTCGCGCGCTTCCACGGCCTGGGTCTGGGCCTCCAGGAATTCCACGTGCGGGCCGGCCGGGACCGGGCGGGGTTCGGGCGCAAAGAGCGCGGCTTCCAGATGGGCCAGCGGCGCGGGGCGCGCGGCTGGGGCGACGACCGCGTGCGTCTCCGGCTTCAACCGGCTCTGCAATTGCGTGAGGGTGCGCGCGAAACGGCGGTGGGCCAGGCGCGGCGCGTCGGCGGGCGCGGCCGGGTCGCCGGTGAGGGTGAGCGTGAGCGCGGCTACGCGGCCCGCCAGACGCTCGAGCGTATCCAACTGCGTGGCCGTGAACGAGTCGAAGCCGTCGACGACGAGGTACCAGCCGGTCGCCAGGTCCGGGCGCCGCTCCAGCGCCTCGATCGCCAGCCAGCCCAGGCCCTCGCGGTCGGCCCAATCGAGGCGGATCAACAGCGCCTGATAGCGCTCGTAGACTTGGGCCAGCTCCTCCAGGCGCCGGCCGCGGCCGCGCAGCGCTTCCAGCCATCGCTCCGGCGGGATGCGCGCGCGCTTCAGTTCGGCGATCAAATCGCTCAGGGCGGTCACCAAACCGGGACGGCGCTGCACGGGCCGGTAGTGCTGCAGTTGCCCGGCCTCGGCCTGGGCGTCCACGGCCGCTTGCACCAGGCGGTGCAGCACGGGGTCGGGCGCCAGCGGGAGCGCGCCATCCGTCAGCGCCAGGAGTTCGCCGTACAGGTCGCCGAACGTGGCGATGCGGGCGCCCAGCGCGCCGCCGGCCTCGGCCAGGCGATGGCGGAACGCGCCCGCCTGATGCCGATCCGGCACGATCACCCAGACCGGGCTAAGGGGCGCGTGCTGCAAGTGAGCGCGCACACGCGCCAGGCAGGCGTGGGTCTTGCCGGAGGCGGCCGGTCCGAGGAGCAGGGTGGGCGAAGGCATGGGTGCGTTAACGGCGGCCACCCGCGCGGGACGGGTGGCCGGGCGGCGCCCGTACGGCGGAGACAGGCTCAGCCGCACGCGTGGCGCGATTATACAACTGGGCCGGCAGCCGCTTGGACCGCTGGCCTACGGCACGGTCACGGCCTTCATCACCAGGTCGTCGAAGCGCACGGTCAGTCCGCCGCTGGTCCGGTCGGCCAGGAACAGGCCCAGGCCGCCGCCGGTCGGGCCGCTGTCGGTGGCCTCCACCAGGAACTGGCCGTCGACGTACAGCCGTATCCGGTCACCGGCCATCCACGTCAACAACGTGTGGCTGGTGTTGGCGCCGGGCTGCAGGCCGGGCACCGCGGTCCAATCCAGGACGACGGCTTCGACCGTGCTGGCGCGCATCCGTTCCAGCCGGGCCTGGCCCGCGCAGTTGAGCTTGAAGATGTAACCGTCGAACTTGTTATCCGCGAACGTGCCGCGGAAGAACAGGCCGAACTCGTCCCGCTCACCGCAGACCTGCGGCGTCACCGCAACGGCCAGTTGCTGCTCGCCGGCGGTGGCGCCGTCCGGGCCGAGCGAGATGCGCCAGCCCAGGTCGCTGCGCGTCATGGTGCCCACCAACTGGCCGTCCTGGCGCGTGAAGGCCACCACGTCCGGCTCCGAGTACGTCCAGTTCCAGCCGCTGGCGCCGTCGAAGCGGTCCTCAAACAGCACCGCGCCGACACCCTCTTCGGGGTCGGGCGTGGCGGTGACGGCCGGCGTGGGGGAGGCCTCCGGTGTGGGCGTCGTCGTCACGGTGGCCGTGGCGGGCGTGGTTGGCGAGGCGGCCGGCGGCGCGGTGGCGGCCGCCGCCGTGGCCGGGAGGTCGGTGGCTGGGGCGGAAGTGGGCGGCGCGATTGTGATCGGCCCGGCGGTGGGCGTGGCCGTGCAGGCGGTCAGAGCTCCAACCGCCACGGCTAGAACGAAGAGAGATAGGCGTCTCATAGGGCGTATCCTTCTGTCAGGCTGAATGTTGCCGCTCCAAGACGTCGCGGCGGGCGTTTTGGTTCACGCCGGCCGGTGGCGGCACATCCCGCGAGTTTACGCCCGCTGACGTGGATTGTCATCCGCAGATTGGCGGAGGCGCGGTCGGGCTACCACCGATAGGTCGGCGCGGACCAGGTGTGGCTCGCCCGGGGCCGGCGGGCGAAGGCGCCCACCAGCACCAGGCCGACCACGAAGCCGCCGATGTGGGCCCAGTAGGCCACGCCGCCGGCGGCGGCGCTGACATCGAGCGCCAGGACGCCGCTGAAGAACTGGGACAGGAACCACAGGCCCAGGTAGAGCACGGCCGGGATCTCGATGAGCCACGGCAGGAAGAAGACGGGCACCAGCGTGATGACGCGCGCGCCCGGGAACAGGACCAGGTAAGCGGCCAGCACGGCCGCGATGGCGCCGCTCGCGCCGATCATGGGCGTGCGCGCGGCCGGGTCCACCCAGGCCTGGACCAGCGCGGCGGCCACGCCGCCGATGAGGTAGAAGGCCAGGTAACGGCCGCGCCCGAGACGATCCTCCACGTTGTCGCCGAAGATCGCCAGCGCCCACAGATTGCTGAGCAGGTGCAGCCAGCCGCCGTGCAGAAACATGGACGTGAACAGCGTCAGTAACTCGGCCGGCTGACCAGTCCAGAGCTGCGCCGGCACCACGCCCCAGGTGGCCACCCACTGATTGAGCTGGCGGCTGGAGAGCGAGTTCTCGAACCAGAAGACGGCGAGGTTGGCGGCGATGAGCAGCCAAGTGATGATGGGCCGCGCGCGCGCGGGGATGGTGTCACGGAGTGGCAACATAGCAGCCTCTGCCTCCAAGCAAGCCTCGCGCAACCATGTCGGCGCGCCATTAACGCCGGATCAGAGGCCCGTTAATACGGCCCGCCTTTGGGCGGAGACCTATTTCCGCCCGCGTGCCGATGTGGGTCCTGGGCCGGCCTGTTAGTCTGAAGGCAGGATTTTTCGTGAGCACCGACGGAGCGGGAGGCACGCGATGGACACCAACCACCTGATTGCGACCATGCGGTTTTATCTGCGCGCAATCCGGCGCCAGCCGGCGCGGGTGGCGCTGCCCGACCATGTTGAAGCGCGTTTGTGGGCGCGCGCCGAGCAGGCAGCCGAACGGCTGGCCCGGCTGGCGGCCTATCAGCCGGTGCCGGTGCCCGTCAAGCGGCGCCCGGCCGACCCGGACGAGCCCGCAGCGGCGTAAGCTGAAGCGCGCGCAGTTGAAGATAACATGAGGCCGCCCAGGGGCGGCCTCATTGTTTGCGAAGTTGCGGCGGGCTGGAGCGGTCTCACACGTCCACGTTCACGGTCCACGCCAGATAGTGGTCCAGGTTGGGCGCGGCGGCGGCTGAGACGGTGTCGATCCAGGCCTGCCGCTCGAAACACAGCACCGCCAGCTCCGCGATGCCCAGCGCGCCGTGCTCCACCGGATACGCTTCAAAGTGTTCCGGCGTATCCAGCCGGGATCGAAAAGCGCGCTGGTGCAGGCGGGACGTAAGCGTCCACCAGTTGAGCAGGCTGAGCTGGGCCTCGTCGGAGGTGTGCAGGATGAGAAAACCCACCCCGGGCGTGTCCGCGGCGAGCGAGGCCGGCAGCCAGTCCTTGAGCTGGGCCAACGCGGCCGCCAGGGCGCGGGCGGGCAGCGCCTCACCGCGCGCGGTGAGGCCATAGACCTTGAGGCGCCAATCGCCACAGCGGCGCACATCCCAGCAGCGGATGGATCGGCCGCGATAAGGGGTGAAAACGGTCATAACCCCGGGACGCGGGCCGGCATGGGCCGGTTCCCGTTCGCTGCCCCGCTGGTACTTATTCCGGAGCGGTCAGCCCAAGGGAGGCGGGGTCCAGTTCGTTCAGAACGGCCAGCCACTGCGGCAAGTAGTCCTCGATTGAACCAGCCTGGGCTTCGTAGGCCGCCAGGGCCTCCGCCAGCGGGCGCACCAGCCCTAGCCCCTGCGCTTCGTCGTTGAGCAACGCGTTTGCGCGCCACTCCGGCTCGGTCAGCCGCACGCCCACGGCGCGGACAGCGCTCTCCTCCAACAGACTCTCCCAGGTGCCGTAACTGCCGGTGAGCCCAGGCCGCAGCGCCGTCTGCAGGCGCTCCGCCTGGGCGCGGTCAACGCTTCCGGCATCAGCGTTCACCAGCGGCCCCAGCAGCGAATGCAGGGCTTCGTGCTGCACGAGGTCCAACGAAGGCGGCTGGCGGGTGGGCCCGACGATGACATAGCCGACGCCGCCGATTTCAGGTCCGTAGCCCGACCAGTGGGCGTCCAGCAGATTCGGGATGATCACGATGCGGTCGATGGGCAGCGTCCGCAAACGCAGATAATCCAGGGTTGACTGCAGCGCGGGCGGCGCGGCGGCGCGCAGCGCCTCGGCTTCGGCCTGGTAGTACGGCTGCACCTGTGCCCACACGCTGCCCAGGTCGGCCTCGCGGTAGAACGCGCGCACGGCGTCGTCCAGGCCGAAGAACAACAGCGCCGGCAGCGCGGGCAGATGCCAGCCGCCCACGGCCCGCTTGAATTGCGGCGCCTCCCCGAAGTGCAGGCACCAGACGACATCGGAGTAGGGCTGGGCCACGTTCAACCGCCAGCGCAGGCGGGTGAGGCTGGGGAGGCGGCGCTCCGCCAGGTAGGCGCGCGTGATCTGGCGGGCGGGATGGTAGGCTTCCTCAAAGCCCTGCCGGTCATAACCGGCGGCGTTGAGCGCGGCGAAGAGCGTGAAGATGCGCTCGTCGACGCGCACCTCCACCAGAGCACCGGTGTCGTCCGCGAGCGGCGGATGCGCGGGCTGAAACCGCACGGCGGCTTCGGCGCCGAGCGCCAGGCCAAGCCCGACCAGGAGTATCAGGCCGGCGGCGCGGCCGGCGGTTGAGCGGCGAAGGGACATCGGGACCTCCCGCCGGCCGGAGGTGGCGCGGCGCAGAGTCCAGCATAGGCCGGACGCCCAACGCGGGCATCCGTCAATCGGCCAGGGGCGGGATGGTCAGAGGGGGGATGGCGCGAACAGCGCCGCTACTCAGCTGCCGGTCTGCAGCGGTGGCAGGCCCTTGTCGCCGCGCAGCTTGTTGATGCCGTTGCGGATTTGCTGCAAGGACCGGGCCGTCTCGGCCTCCAGGCGGGTGAGCGCTTCCAGCACGTAGTCGTCGGCGTCGGCGCGGATGTTTTCGGCGTCGGCCTGGGCCTGGCGGATGACTTCTTGGGCGCGGAGCTTGGCCTGCTCCACCAGGACCTCACGCTCGACGAGCTGGCCGGCTTTCTCCTGCGCCAGCTGCACGGTGCGGGCGGCCTCCTCCTGGGCCTGGGCCAGGAGCTTATCGCGCTGATTGACGATCTGCTGGGCCTTCTTGACCTCGTCCGGGATCGAGACGCGCATCTGATCGATCAATTCGAGGACGCGGTCCTCGTCCACGGCGAGCTTGCGCGTCAGCGGGATCGGACGCCCCTCGTTGAAGACTTCTTCCAGCCGGTCGACAAGATGGAGAATATCCATGCAGCCTCCGCGTCAGCGGATTGGGCTAATTAGCCGTCGTTTATACACCCGTTAAGCCAGCGCCGCAATTCGCGCTTCGTGCCTCAATCACGCAATTGCGTCAGCGGCACCACCCGGCTGCTGCCGTCTTCGCCCAGTTCGTGAAAACGGCGCTGCAGCGCGGCCTCCACCGGCGGCGGCACCATCGTGCTCACATCGCCGCCCAGCGACGCGATCTCGCGGACGGTGGTGCTGCTCAGGAAGGTGTGTTCCTCGTTGGTGATCAGCGTCACGGTCTCGACGGTGGGCACCATGCGCCGGTTGGCCAGCGCCATGCGAAACTCGAACTCGAAGTCCGAGAACACGCGCAGGCCGCGGATGATCACCTGGGCGCCGACCTTGCGGCAGAATTCGACGGTCAGGCCGTGATAGCCAGTGGCGGTGACGTTGGCCAGCCGCATGCTGCCCACGGCCGACTCCACCAGGCCGAGCCGCTCCTCGAAGCTGAACACCAGCGACTTGAGGGGCTTATCGTAGACGGCCACCAGCACCTCGTCGAACATCTGGGCGCTGCGCTGGATGATGTCCATGTGCCCGAAGTGAATCGGGTCGAACGTGCCGGGGTAGATGGCGCGGATCTTCAACTGGCATCTCCTGTGCCCGTCGCCCAGAAGCGGGCGACCAGGGCCGCGAGTCCCGTGTGTTCCGGCGCGCTCAGCTCCGGATCGCGCTCGAACAACGCGCTGGCCTCCCGCCGGGCCAGCTCGATCGTGCGCACGTCGCTGAGCCGGGCCGTGGTCAGGCCGGCGAAGCCGGACTGGCGGGTGCCCAGGAAGTCACCCGGGCCGCGCAATTCCAGATCTTTCTGCGCCAGCACAAACCCGTCCGAGGTGGCCTCCATCGCCTTGAGACGCTCGTCCACCTCCGGATTCGGCGCATCCGAGACGAGCAGGCAGTAAGACGCGTGCTCTCCGCGCCCGACGCGGCCGCGGAACTGGTGCAGCTGCGCCAGGCCGAAGCGGTTGGCGCCATCCACCATGATGACGCTGGCGTTCGGCACGTCCACGCCGACCTCGACGACCGAGGTCGCCACCAGGAGATGGTCCTGGCCGGCGCGGAAACGCGCCATGACCTCGTCTTTTTCGTCCGGCTTCAGACGGCCATGCAGCAAGCCGAGCCGCAGGTCCGGGAAGATCTCTTTCTGCAGGCGCGCGTGTTCGTCGACGGCGGCCTTGGCCTCGCTCTTGTCCGTCTCCTCCACCAGCGGGAAGATGAGGAAGGCCTGCCGGCCTTTCTGGACTTCGCGGCGGATGAAGTGATAAGCGCGCTCGCGCTCGTTGGCGTGCAGCAGGTGGGTGCCGATGGGCTGGCGGCCGGGCGGCATCTCGTCCAGCACGGACAAGTCCAAGTCGCCGTAGATCGTCAGGGTCAGGGTGCGCGGGATGGGCGTGGCCGTCATCACCAGCAGATGCGGGTTGGTGCCCTTGCCGCGCAGGGCCGCGCGCTGGGCCACGCCGAAGCGGTGCTGCTCGTCGATGACCACCAGGCCCAGGTTGGCAAACTCCACGGGCGACTCGATCAAAGCGTGCGTGCCAATGACTACTTTGACGGCGCCGCTGCTCAGGCCGGCGTAGATCTCGTCCCGCTCGGAGGCCGGCGTCGAGCCCTGCAGGAGCCGGACCGGCAGGTGGTCGCCCGCGCCGAGCAGGGTCATCACGGTGCGGTAGTGCTGCTCGGCCAGGATGCTGGTGGGCGCCATAAGCGCGGCCTGGGCGCCGGCCTGCACGGCCACGGCCATGGCTGCGGCGGCCACGGCGGTCTTGCCCGAGCCCACGTCGCCTTGCAGCAGGCGGTTCATGGGCACCGGCTTGGCTAGGTCGGTCCGGATGTCCGTGAGCGCGCGCTGTTGGGCGCCGGTCAGCGGATACGGCAGACTGGCCAGGAAGCCGGTGAGCCAATCATCGGCCACGGGCAGAGCCTGGCCGGCGGCCGCCTGCCACTGGCGGCGCTGGCGCAGGACGCCGATCTGCAGCGCGAGCAGCTCATCGAAGGCCAGCCGGTGTTGGGCGGCCTCCAGCGCGGCCTCGTTGTCCGGGTAGTGGATCTGGGCCAGCGCCTCGCCGTAGGCCAGCAGCCCGGTGCGCGCCACCATGTCCGCGGGCAGCGGATCGGGCTGCTGGCGCGCCCAGTGGTTGATGACCTGCGAAGTCAGGCTGCGCAGGCTGCGCTGGTAGATGTCCTCGGTCAGCCGATAGACGGGCACAATGCGCCCGGTGTTCAGGAGCTCGGTATCAAGCTTCTCCCACTCGCGGGCGTTGATGGTTAGCCGGCCCAAGTATTGGTCCACCCGGCCGGAGACCACCACCTGCCGTCCCTGGACGAGCAGCGTGTTCTTGAGGTAGGCCTTGAACTCCGTCACCTCCAGGGCGCCGGTGCCATCCTCCAGGGTCACCTTGAGCATCGTGCGGTTGCCGCGGAAACGGCGCTCGAAGACGCTGCGGACGGTGGCGATGACGGTGACCTCTTCGCCGTACTCCAAGCGGTTGATCGTCTTCATCTTGGAGTAGTTGTCATACCGGCGCGGGAAGTACAGGAGCATGTCGCGCAGGGTCTGGATGCCCAGGCGCGCGAAGTCCTTGGCCGTCTCGGGGCCGACGCCGCGCAGCACCGTGATCGGCGCGTCGAGGCCGGCGGTCGGGTCCAGCGGCTCAGCGGCGCGCAGCGGCTTGGGGCCGGCGGTGCGGCGCGGGCGCGGGTCCACGGGCTCGATCTGCAGCGGCGAGACATCGGGCCGGCGCCGCTGGGCCTCCGGTTGAGCCGGGGCCGGGCGCGGCGCGGGGCGTTCCTCGCGGCGCGGCTGGGGCGGCCGTTCGCTGGCGGTCGGTTCAGCCCGCTTTGGCTCGGCCGGCGCGCCCGCCTCAGGCCGGGCCGGTTCGGGCAGGGCGGCGGCCGGCGGTTGGCGGCTGCCCTGACCTTCGGGCGGCTGGGGACGCGGCTGTGGCGGCCGCTCCGGGCGGCTCTCGGGGCGGTTTTCCGGGCGGTTTTCCGGGCGCGGACCTGGCCGGGGCTGTCCTTCGCGGCGCGGCTCGGAGGAGGCTGGCCGCTGCTCAGGGCGCGGAGCGGGGCGCTCCACGCGCTCTGTCCGTTCCGGGCGTTCAGGTCGTTCCGGCGGCGGGGCCGCTGGCCGTGGCGCTGGTCGGGCTGGCGCCGCGGCCTGGCGCTTCGCCATCGTGGCGGCGTTGGCGTCCTTCGCCAGGTCGAGCAACTCGGCGATGGCGGCCGGGCGCTTGTCCGGAGGCAGGTCGGGGTAGGACCGGATGCGGACGGCAAAGCTGTCGATCGTGGCCGCATCCAGGCCATCCCGCCGGGCATTCTCCTCCCAGAAGGACAGCATCTTAGGCAGGCCGCCGATGACGGCCTTGTTGGTGTATTTGTGGTTGATCTCGGTCTGCAGGTACTTCTGTAACTGGGTTAGCGACGGCAGCATGGTGGGATTGTACTCGGAAACCTGAAAACGACCGACGGGCGCTGCGCCGGCGGCGGGTCAGGCGTCGCCGGACTCGCCTTCCTGGATCAGGAGGCCCATCGCCTCGGGGCCAAGCAAGGCGCCGAGCGAGGCGGGATAGGCGACGATCGGCCAGCGGCGGCCTGGGAACTCCACCGCCAGCTGCTCCAACAGGGCGCGCGTGTCGACGGTTGGGCGGGCGGTGGCCTGCAAGATGGCGCAGCGCTCGATGTCGGTGAACTCGATGACAAACTCGACCAGTTTCTCGATGGCCTGCGCCCGCGTGCGGACCTTCTCCATGGGCACCAGGTCGCCCTCTTCCAGGGCCAGGCACGGCCGGATGCCGAGCATCTCGCCCAGGGTGGCATGGGCGCGCCCGACGTGCTCGGCGCGGGCCAGATATTCCATGCGCTCGGTGAAGAAGACGCCGTAGAGGCGCGGGATGCGCCCGCGCACGGCCTTGACGATCTCGTCCACGGGGGCGCCGGCCTCGGCGGCCTGCACGGCCGTCTCCACCAGGCCGCCCAGGCCCACGGACGTCGAAAGCGAGTCGATGACGTGGATCTGGCAGCGCCCGAGCAGGAAGTCGGCCCCGGCGCGCGCATGCTGCGGCGTCTGGCTGAGCTTGCCGGAGAGGTGGATGGCGATGATCTTGTCGGTGGTCTTGGCCAGCTCCTCAAAAACCGCGGCGAACGCCTCCGGTGCGGGCGGTTCAATGGCGGGCAGGACCTTGCGTTCGGCGGCCTGCTGGAAGAGCTGCTCAAGCGTCAGCTCGTCATCGGTGTACATCTGCTCGCCAAGGCGTACGCGCAGCGGCAGAACGCGCACGTCGTGTTGGCGGGCGAAATCCGGGTTGACGAACTGGGCGTTGCTGTCGGTGACGATTTTGACCATGACTCAAGCTGCGGCCGCCGGCCGGGGTGCGGGCGCGGCGGCGGGCGCGGCGGCGGCCTCGGCGGGTGGGCTACTCAACCGAGATGATGAACGGGTAGTGCAGTTGGCCCCCAAAGTGGAGTTCGATACTTTGGTCCGGGTGGGAGTCGCGGATGGCCTCGGCCATCTGCTCGGCCTGCGCCTCGGAGGTGTCGGCGCCGTAGTACAGCGAAATAACCTCGTGCGCGGCGGCGTCCATGACGGTCAGCAGGCGCAGCACGGTGGCGGTCAGCTCATCGCCGGCCACGGCGATCTGGCCGTTGTGCAGGCCGATGACCTGGCCCTCATTGACGGCCACGCCGTTCAACTCCACGCTGCGCGTGGCCACGGTCACCTCGCCGGTCTGCACGGTGGCCAGCGCGCGCTCCATCGCGCCGCGCACTTCCTCCAAGTCGCCGCCCGGCACGAACTGGAGCAGGGCGGCGATGCCCTGCGGCACGGAGCGGGCCGGCACCACGCTGACCTGCTTGGGGGTGAGTTGAGCCGCCTGTTGAGCGGCCAGGATGATGTTCTTGTTGTTGGGCAGAACGATGACGCGGTCGGTGGGCAGCTGGTTGATGGCGTTCAGGATCTCCTCGGTGGAGGGGTTCTGCGTCTGGCCGCCGCCGACGATGGCCGCGGCGCCCAGCGAACCGAGTACGCGCGACAGGCCGTCGCCGGGCGAGACGGCCACGATGCCGATCTGGCCGGGCTCCACCGCCGCGAGCGCGATGGGCGGCTGCTCCAAGCTCTTAAGGTCCTCCACCTGGGCCAGCAGGTTCTCCATGTGGACGTTGGTGATGATGCCGAGCGTCTCCACCAGTTCGAGCGGCTCGTAGCGCCGCGTCTTGAGCAGGTGAATGTGGAGGCGGTACAGGCCGTCACCTTCGCCCACCTGGATGGCCGTGCCGAGCGCTTCCAGTTTCGCGTACAGGCTCGGCAGATCCAGGCTGGTGCGCGGCCGGAAGTCCACCACCACTTCCCACTCCTGGCCGGGCTCCACCGCCTCCATGGCCGCGCCGACGGCCTCCAGGTTAAGCGGCCGGACGACGGTGTCCACGGGCTTGTCCAACGGCAGGCCGCGCAGGTAGCGCAGCATGCCCTCGAACAGGATGGTCAACCCCTTGCCGCCTGAATCCACCACGCCGGCCGCTTTGAGCACCGGCAGCAGGTCCGGCGTGCGCGCCACGGAGGCCTGGGCGGCGTGGACCACGCGCTCCAGCAGGGCGCGCAGTTCGCGGTGGCGCTGGGAGGCGTCCTCGGCCGCCGAGGCGCAGTCCTTGATCACGGTCAGGATGGTGCCCTCCACCGGCCGGACCGAGCCGCGGTAGGCGGTCTCGCTGGCCTCGCGCAGAGCGCGGGCGAAGAGCGGGGCGTCAAAGGCCTCGGCGTTGTCCAGGGCGCGGGCGAAGCCGCGCCAGATCTGCGACAGAATCACGCCCGAGTTGCCGCGCGCGCCCATCAGGGCGCCGTGGGCGATGGCGTGGGCCACCTGGCCGGCATTGCGGCCGGAGTGGCTGGCCACTTCGCGGTAGGCGGCCTGCATGGTCATGAGCATGTTGGTGCCCGTGTCGCCGTCCGGGATGGGGAAGACGTTCAGGGCGTTGACGATCTCTTTGTTGGTGGTCAGCCAGGCGATGGCGGCCTCGGTCAGCTGCTTGAGGTCCTGGCCGCTGGCCGTATAGAGCTCGCGCTGAGCGCGCGGCGCGGGGAGCGTGTCAAGGGCGGTCATCCGGTTCCCTCAGGCGTCCGTGGTGCTGATGCGCAGGCCTTGCACGTGGACGTTGACTTCCTTCACCGGCAGGCCCAGGATCTTTTCGACATTGAAGCGCACGGTGCTGGCCAGGCTGTTGGCCACCACCGAGATGCGCGTCCCATACTCGACGATGACGTAGACGTTGATGATGGCCTCGGCGCCCTGGAAGGCCACGTCGATGCCGTGGCGCGGGTCGCGGCTGAGGATGTTGGTGAGGCCATCCACGACGTTCTTGGCCGCCATGCCGACCACGCCGTAGGACTGCAGCGCGGCGTGGCTGGCGACCGTGGCGATGGCGTTAGGCGAGACGGCGATCTTGCCCAGCAGGGTGTGTTCTTCGGCGGTCATACTCTGTACCCGAGGGGTTGAAGGAAGCGTGCCTCTATGATAATATCAGGCCCGCTGTTTGTTCAATGTCAACTTGAGCCGCAGCCGGCCCGGGCCGGTGACGCGGCGGTTGCGTAAAGGGAGTGCTCTCATGGCTCAGTGTGCAAATTGCGGCAAGACGACGACCTTTGGTCGCAACGTGTCCTTCTCCAAGCGCCGCACCGCGCGCACCGTCCGGCCCAATCTGCAGAAGGCCACGGTGCTGGAGAACGGCCGGCCGATCCAGAAGACGTTGTGTGCCAAGTGCATTAAAGCGATGTCCAAACTGAAGTAACGCGTCTGGCCCGCTTCCGGCCGATCGCCTGCCCGGCGGTCGGCCTTTTTTTGTTTCAGGCGCGGGCCAGGCCGGCCCGCAGCCCGGCCAGGGCGTCGCCGATGGGCCGGCCGGCGCGGAAGATAGCGCTGGCGGCCACAAACACGTTGGCACCGGCGGCGGCCGCCAGCGGCGCGGTCTCCGGATCGACCCCGCCGTCTACTTCCAGATCGACCGCCGCGCCGTGCGTGTCCAACCACGCGCGCAGCTGGCTGACCTTCGGAAGCACCCCGCGTATGAACTGCTGGCCGGAGAAACCCGGGTTGACGGTCATCGCCAACACCAAGTCGACCGTGTCCAAGACTTCGCTGAGTACGCCAGCGGGTGTGCCGGGGTTGACGGCCACCCCCGCCCGCTTTCCCAACTCCCGGATCTGTTGCAGCGTCCGGTGCAGGTGCGGGCACGCTTCTGCATGGACGGTGAGGATGTCGGCGCCGGCCCGGGCGAAATCGGCCAGGTAGCGTTCCGGCGCCGCAATCATCAGGTGCACGTCGAGCGGCAGCCGGGTGGCGCGCCGTGCCGCCTCCACCACCACCGGTCCCATCGTCAGGTTCGGGACGAAGTGCCCGTCCATGACGTCGATGTGGATGTAATCCGCGCCGGCGGCCTCACAGGCGGCGATCTGCTCGCCCAACCGGGTGAAGTCAGCCGACAGGATCGACGGCGCTATTTTGATGGCTCGCGAACTCATCGCGGCGCGAATGATACCTGACGCAGGGGTGAAAAACAAGCCGGTGCCCAGGCCGCCGAGCTGGGCCGGTTATGTTCCGGGCTGAACGCGGTCAGGCGCGGCCGGTCAGTGGGCCGGGGAAGGGTGGGCGGAACGCAGGGCGAAGCCGGCGCTGTTGTCCTGGTCGCCGCGGACCAGGCCCGCCAGGTGCTCGCGGGCGCGGTGCAAGCGGCTCTTGACGGCGCTGAGCGAGTCGCCGGTGAGGCGCGCGATCTCGGCATAGGACAATTCGTGCCAATAGCGCAGGACGACGGCCTGCCGGTCGCGCGGGTTCAGCCGATCCAGCAGGGCCTGCACGGCGGCCTCGCCCTCGGAGCGCAGGGCGGCATCCTCCGGTCCCAGGCCGGGCGCGTGCAGAGCCGGATGCTGCAGCGGCCCTTCGTCGTCGATGGACAACCACAGCCACCGGCGGCGCCGCAACCGATCGATGCAGTAGTGGCCGGCAATAGAAAACAGCCAGGTCTTGAATGAGCGGCCGGCGTCGAAGGTGCGGCAGTGCTGGTAGGCGCGCAGGAAGGTCTCCTGAGCGGCGTCTTCGGCCTCGCGCGCCTCGCCCAGCAAGCGGTAGCACAGGTTGTAAATCGGCGTCTCGTAAAGCGTCACGAGCGCCACAAAGGCCGCCTGATCACCACGTTGGGCGCGGCCGATCAGTTGTTGTTCAGCGTGCATGGTGTCTCCCCGGCCGGCGCGGCGCCGGCCCTCACCGCGAACGTCACCACCCATGGGCGCCGCCCGCCGACCCTCTCAGCATAGGCGCAGGCCCCGGCGCGTGTCGTCCTCCAAAAGTCGGAAGACGGCCCCGCCACTCGGCCAGTCGGGCCGCTCAGCCACCGGCATTTGCTGTAAGCTTGGGAAGCCGGGTTGGAGTTGTTACCCGGGGAGAGGATCAAGATGAAGTCAGCCCAGATTGATCTGATGGGGTTCTGGCAGGACGAGATGAACAGCGCCGCGCTGTATGGGGCTTTGGCCGAACTCGAAAAGAACCCCAAATTGGCCGAGCTCTATCGCCGCCTGTCGGCCACAGAGCGCGCCCACGCCAACACCTGGGCGGAGCAGCTGCGCGCGGCCGGCCGGCCGGTACCGGCCTTTCAGCCGGCCTGGCGCACGCGACTGCTGATCTGGCTGGCGCGGCGTTTCGGCGTTGAGACGGTCTTGCCCACGCTGACGGCGCAGGAGGCGCGCGGCTCGCACGATTACGTCGGCGCGGGGGCGCCGACCGACCTGGCCCACACCGAGCAGGCCCACGCGCGGCTGCTGCGCCAGGTCAGCCAAACCGGGCCGGGCGGGTTGGAGGGCGGGGCGCTGGCGCGGATTGAAGGCCGCCATCGCACGGCCGGCGGCAACGCCCTGCGCGCGGCGGTGTTGGGCGCCAACGATGGCCTGGTCTCGAACCTCAGCCTGGTGATGGGCGTGGCCGGCGCCGAGCTCTCGGGCGGCAGCATCCTGGTGACCGGCCTGGCCGGCCTGCTGGCTGGCGCGATCTCGATGGCGTTGGGGGAGTGGATCTCGGTGCAGAGCTCGCGCGAGTTGTACGAGAAGCAGCTGCGCACGGAGCGGGAGGAACTGGCGGCGGCGCCGGAAGAAGAGGCCGAAGAGCTGGCGCTGATCTACCAGGCCCGCGGCCTGACCGAGGCGAACGCACGCGAGCTGGCCACGCGGCTGATGCAGGATCGCGAAACGGCCCTGGCAGCGCTGGCGCGCGATGAGCTGGGCATCGACCCGCAGGAGTTGGGCGGCTCGGCCTGGGAGGCGGCGCTGACTTCGTTTGGGCTGTTTGCCCTGGGCGCCGTTCTGCCCGTGATCCCGTTTGCGTTCCTGTCCGGCGTGAACGCCGTCGTCGCCAGCGCCTTGTTGAGCACGGCCGGGCTGTTCGCGATCGGCGCCGTGATCACGCTGTTCACGGGCCGATCGGTAGTCTGGTCCGGGATGCGGCAGGTGTTGTTCGGCCTGGCAGCCGCGGCCGTCACCTACGTCATCGGCCGCCTGATCGGCGTGAGCCTGGCCGGCTAAAAGCGCGCGCCTCGCCGGCCAAGCGGGGCGCGCGCCAGTGGGCCGCTGGTACCTGCGACCGGCCGGCTCAATGGGCGGCGCGCGGCCGAAAAGCTCCGAACAGCGCCAGGACGCCGCCGGCGATCAGCAGCACCGGCCAGAACAGTTGGAAGTTGGCGCCGAGCACGAGGGCCAGCGCGCCAGCCAGGGCGAACCCGATGGCCGGGTATTTGGCCCAGGCATGCGGCTGCGCGGCGGGGCGCAGCCAGAGCACGGCGAACGTGGCCGCCCAACCCAGATACATCAGGCCATTCATCCAGACGGCCTCAGGCAGGCCGAACGGGCGCCAGCTCATGAGGCCGATGCCCAGGCCGATGCTGGCCAGGATGCCGGCAGGCAGGATGGCCCACCAGTTGCGGTCCGACAAGAGATAGACGACCAGGAAGGGCGCGGCGATGAAGAACATGACGAAGGCGCCGATCAGGACTCCCTCCGTCACCATCGTCAGGAGCACCAACCCGCCGACAGCGGCGAGCACGCCGGCCGGGATCAAGGCCCACCACCGGCTGCGGTCGGTGAGATAGACCAGGCCGAAGGGCAGGGCGATGGCGAACATGACCGCAGCGCCGATGACTTCCCCCGGCACCCAGTCCGCGATCGCCGTGATCGTCGTCAGGACGGCCATGACCCAGGTCGGGATCAAGGCCCACCAGTGCTCGCGCCGGTTCAGGAGGTAGGCCGCCGCGAACGGGACGGCGAGGCTGGCCAGGACCGGAGCGCCGACGATGGAGGCGTGCACACCAGCCTCCGCCAGGCCGAGGGTCAGCGCGACGCCGGCGCTCAGACAGGCCGGAAACAACCAGCCCCATTGGGTCACGCCGCTGAGGAAGTAGGTGGCGAAGAACAAAACGCTGGTCGCCGCCAGGGCGACGATCCAGAAGGGCGCGGAACGGCCCTGCAGGAAGTCCAGGTTCGTGATCAGCGCCACCACGCCGATCAAGATGAGGGCGCTGCCCCAGAAGAAGCGGACCAATTGGTTACGCATAGAGTTCTCCTTCAGTAGACCGCTGGCGGATCAGCGGTCGCCCCTGCGCGCGGACGGGGTGCGCGCCATCGACCATGCTTAAGGTAGCAGAAAGTCGACCTCCCCCCATCATCCTTTAGGCGGGTTACCCGTTCAATCGTCCCCTGGCCAGTTGGCCGAGGCGAAACGGCTAATACCGCTCGCCGTGGTCGGGTATCGAGAATGCACACCGGGCGGGTCCACGGCCCGCCCGGTGAGCGCAGACAAGTTGTCTGGCCCGCTCACTCGAAGCGGAAGCGCCAGACCGCCAGCCCAAAGAAGCCGGCGGCGTACGCCAGGAGCAGACCGACCGGCAGCAAGATCGAACTGAAGCCCAGCCCGCGCACGATGATGTTCTGGAAACCTGTCATCGCCCAGGCGGCCGGTGTCAGCCGGCCGATCAGGGCAAAAGCGCTGCCGACACCCTCCAGTGAGAACCAGGCCCCGCCCAGCGCCGAGAAGATGAACATGGCCATGAGAGCGAACAGCGTCACCTGGTCCTCGCCTTTGGCGATGGCGCTGATGAGCAGCCCCAGGCTGGCCACGCACAGGGACAGCGCGGCCAACACCAGGAGCACCGCCAACGGTTCGCGCAAGTAGTCCACGCCGAAGGCCAACTGCCCGAAGGTGATCAGGATCAGGCCCTGGACGAAGACCAGCGTGAACATGGCCAGCAAGTGGCCGAGGATGATCTCGGCGCGCGACATGGACGTGGTCAGCAGACGCTGCAGGGTGCGGGTTTTGCGCTCCAGCACCAGCACCAGGGCCGTGTTGGTGAGGCTGAACAGCGCGAACATCACCAGCATCCCCGGCGACGACTGCGTGAAGGCGGCCGGCCGGGGCGTTTCGGCTTCGGGCGCGGCTGACAACTCGACGCGGATGGCCAGCGGCGCGGCCAGCCACTCTTCCACCGCCTGGAGCACGGCCTGTTCCCAGGCCGGGCCGCGTTCACCGGCGGGCAGGCGTTCGACGCTGAGCCGCCCGATCTCGGCCGCGCCGAGCAGCCGCGTGACGATGCCCTGCAAAGCCTGCCGCGCGGTCTGGCCTGTCGGCGTGAGGGTATCGGCGATGAGCTGGATCGTCAGGGTCTCGCCGGCCAGCGCCTGGCGGCTGAAGTCCGCCGGGAACACGATGGCCGCGGCCAGCTCACCCGTGCGGATGCGCTCATCGACTGTGGCGGCCTCGGCCACGGCCACCGGGCGCACCGTGGTGGAGGCCTCGATCAGCCTCGGCAGCTGCGCGCCCAACACGCCGTCGTCGGCGATCACCAGGCCGACCGGCAGGCGTGGATCGCCGGGTTCCGGAGGCCGCTGGGCAAAGCCCATGAAGGCAGTAAAGACGATCGGCATCACCAGCAGGAAGAGCAGGGCGCGACGGTCGCGCAGGACTTGCTGGAGGTCCTTGAGTGCAAGATCAAGCGTGCGCATTTCCAAACTCCCTCAGAGGCGTCGGTGGGTGGGACTTGTGGGGTCGGCCACGCGGGTGTTCAGGCAAACCGCCGGCGGAAGACCTGGCTGCCGATCGCGAAAAGCGCCACGCCGACGGCCAACAGCACCAACACCGACGGCAGCACTTCCAGCGGACCGGCGCCGTCCAGCACCAACCGCAGCCCGCGCATGGCCCAGCCCTGGGGCATCGTCAGGTTGACGACCTCAAACGCCGCCGGCATCTTGAAGCCGAGGGACATCAGCCCGCCGAGCATGCCGGTCACCGTTATCACGCCGCCGATGATCGGCCCGGACTGGCGCAGGTTTTTGATGAACGCTACCAGGCACACGCCGAAACCGGCGGCCGCGATGGTCAGCGCGCCGACGACGAGCGCCAGGCTGGTCAGCTGGCCCCAGTTGATCTGGAACACCAGCGCCGAGAGGCCGATCAGCACGCTGGCCTGCACCCCGAGGGTGAACAAGACCGCCAGGAATTTTCCGGCCAAGATGGTGGCGCGCGGCGTGGGAGTGGTGAATAGACGCGCCAGGGTGCCTTCTTCGTCTTCGCGCAGGATGGACTCGGCGGTGTTGGCGCCCCCGAAGAACACGAAGAAGATCAGCATGCCAGCCATGATGGTGGCCAGGATGCGGGCGAGCTCGCTCGGCTGGGCGGCGGCCTCCCCGGCGGCCGGGGCCCGCCCAGTCAGGCTGGGTG
>ERZ761602.1251-NODE-1251-length-47344-cov-5.565586_pt1 | contig 47344 bp, 39 predicted proteins | sample MGYA00512165_ERZ761602 | MGnify/ENA primary metagenome ERZ761602 (study PRJEB28899, sample SAMN02445085) | bioreactor sludge metagenome | biome: EBPR sludge; isolation source: Thorneside wastewater treatment plant | place: Australia: Brisbane, Thorneside...
GGTCGCGACGACGATCTTGTCGCCGGAGGCAATCCAGCCCTCGCGGCGCAGCAGGAGCACGGCCGCATTGAAAGGTGGAGCGGCCTGTCCTCAGGCCGCTGTGAACCGGTCCGTCGCACGTCAGCCGCCTGGGGACAGGCGGCTCCACCTCGACGGCATGCGTCCGGCTGAGGCGGCGCGGCGCGTGCCTACCGCACGGTGCGGAGCTGCACGCTGTCGACCAGGCGGTCCTGGGCGACGATGTCGGTCGCGACGACGATCTTGTCGCCGGAGGCAATCCAGCCCTCGCGGCGCAGCAGGGCGAGCGCGCTCTCGATCGTCTCGTTGGGATCCGAGGCGAGGCGCATGAGGAACGGTTCGACGGCGCGCAGCAGCCGGAGCTGGCGGAGGACCTCGACGTTGGGCGTGAAGGCCAGGATCGGCGCGCTGGACGGGCGCAGCAAGGCGAGGCCCTGCGCCATGAAGCCGTGGCGCGTGAACGTGACCAGTTTCGACCGGGGCAGCTCGTTGGCGAGCACCACCGCGGAGTGGAGCACCTTCATCCGTTCGCCGGTGAAGACGGCGGGGGCCGACCAGGCGTCGTCGGCCTCCTGCTCGATGCGGCGCGAGATCGTATCCAGCATCCCGACACACTCGAGCGGGTACTTCCCGATCGTGGTCTCGCCGGAGAGCATGACGCAGTCGGCCAGCTCGAAGACGGCGTTGGCGACGTCGGTGATCTCGGCGCGCGTCGGCACCGGCTGGGAGATCATCGACTCCAGCATGTGCGTCGCGACGATGACGGGCCGACCGCGGGAGAGGCACACCCGGACGGCGCGGCGCTGGATGACGGGCAGCTCCTCGAACGGGCACTCGATGCCGAGGTCGCCGCGGGCGACCATCAGGCCGTCGCAGGCGTCGACGATCTCGCCCAGGTTCTGGATCGCCGACTGGTCCTCGATCTTGGCGATGATCTTCACGCGGGACTTCCGCTCGGCGAGAAAGGCGCGGAGCAGCTCGATGTCACGCGCCTCGCGCACGAACGACAGCGCCAGGAAATCGATGCCTTCCTCGAGACCGACCGTGGAGTCACCGCGGTCCTTCTCCGTGAACGACGGCAGGTTCACCTTCACGCCGGGGAGGTTGATGTGGCGCCGCGACTTCAGTTCGCCGGGGATGAGCACCCGGCAGCGGATGCGGGCGGAATTCTTCTCGAGCACCTCGAGCCGGAGCAGGCCGTTGTCCACCAGCACGGTGTCGCCCACCTTGATGTCGTTGACCAGGTCCTGGTAATTGACGTCGACCGAGCGGATTTCCTCGGCGCCGCCGCCGCGCTCGGCGGACATGCCCGGGCGGACGGTGAAGTCGAAGATCTCGCCCTCCTTCAGCTCGATCGGGGCGGAGACGTCGCCGGTGCGGATCTCCGGGCCCTTGATGTCCATCATGATCGCGACCTCGCGGCCGACGCGCGCGCTCACGCTCCGGATCCGGCGGATGATGCCGCGCGTCCAGTCGTGCTTCGCGTGCGCCATGTTGAGCCGGACGATGTCGGCGCCGCCGCGGATGAGCTTCTCGAGCATCTCCTCGCTCTCGGTCGCGGGCCCGAGGGTGACGATGATCTTGGTGCGGCGGAAGGAAGTGGCGGACATGCGCACCGTGGTGCAGGAACCGCGCCGCGCGTGCAAGCGCAGCGGCGCGCGGACGCGAGCCGGCTTGCAGGTGCGGGGAGGAGAGACGGTCCCGGAGGCGCCGGCCGTTTCAGAAGCGGCCGTTGATGCCGGCGGTGATCGTCACGAAATTGACGATCGTGCGCTGCGTCCGGCCCTTGAAGCCGCGGTAGAACACCTGGGGCTCGTTCAGGACGTTGGCCACGTCGAGGCTCAGGCCGAGCGTGGGTCGAAGCTGGTAGGAGATGCCGGCATTGAGCGTCTTGAACGACTCGCGATAGAGGTGCAGCGCGGGGTTGGTGGCGTTGAACGACGTGATGTACTCCCCGGTAAAGTTGTACAGCAGGCGGGTGTTGAACTTCCGGTAGCGCCACGAGAGCGACAAGTTCGCCGCGTACGGGATGAAGCCGGCCACCTCCTTCTTGGTCAGGTAGCGGCCGGGCTCGTACAGGCCGTGCGTGTCGATCCATGTGTAGTTGGCCGACCCGGAGAGACCCTGCAGGAGGCCGGGGAGAAACGTGAACTGCTGCTGGTAGGCGAACTCCCAGCCCTGCGCGATCACGGTCGGCGCGTTGATCGACGTCCGTTCGCTGAAGCCGGCATACTCGCCGTCGTAGCCGTTGTCGGCGCCGGTGCCGATGATGCGCACCTCCTGGCCGCGGACGATGTAGTCGTTGATCGTCTTGTGGAACCAGCCGATGGTCAGGCTGCCCACGGGCTCGAAGTAGTATTCGAGCGTGAAGTCCCAGTTCTTCGCCGTCTGCGGCTTGAGGCCGGCGTTGTTCACCGTGATCACGTCCGTGTTCTCGTTGATGGTGATCGCGGGAAAGAAGTCACCGAAGGGCGCCCGGCCGAAGCTGGTCGAGTAGCTGCCGCGGACCTTCAGATCGGAGGTGAAGTCGTGAAACAGATGCGCGCTGGGGAAGCTCTTCGTGTACTTCGTGCCCTGCCGGATGAAGTTGTCGGCGTAGTCCCGGATGGCGGATCCGACCGGGTCGGCGGTCTGCTGGGCCGCGGTGGAGATCACGCGGTTGCGCCGCCAGCCGCGGCTGGCGACCTTCGTGCCCTCGACCCGCACGCCGGCGAGGTAGCCGGTGCGCCCGAGCACGCCGTCGCGGCCGAGGCGGCCCTGCGCCATGACGTACGCCGCGGGCACCGTCTCCGTCACGCCGCGCGTGCCGGTGAATTTCTGGGTCTCGTGGTAGTAGAGGTCCTCGCGCCAAAGCGACGGATCGCGCGGTTTGCCGCCGTCCATGAACGTGTGCGACTGCCAGCGGGGAAAGTTCCGGCCGGTGTTCGCCTCGTCATAGCTGAGGAAGCGGGTGTCGGGCTGCAGCGGCACGCCGCCGACGTAGCTCCAGCGGTGATTGTCGCCGCCCCAGATGTCGACCATCTGCTCGCGCCAGGAGAAGCCTGACTTGAAGAACAGGGGTGCCGGCGTGGGCATCTGATACTTCGCGTCGAAGCGCAGCTGCTTCAGCCGCTGGTCGGTCTTGTTGTTCGTGTGGGTGAGCCCGTTGGCCACCGGCCGGTAGTTGTCCGGATTGTAGATGTCCGGTCCGCCGTTCTGCTCGAAGCGGGGAAACATGTCCGACTGGGTCCGGTCGACGATCCAGCCTGCGCCGACGAGGCGCATCCGGAGCTGGCCGGCGGTGCCCTGGCCGTTGTTGAGGTGGCTCTGCGAGTAGCCGGCGGTGTACTCCAGCTTCAGGCGTCCGAGCTCGTGCTCGCCACCGACGTCGATGCGGCGCATGCGCACGTAGTAATTGAGCGGGCCGTCCATCAGGAGGTCGATGTTGGAGGCGGCGGCGGCCGGGGTGGTGACGGGGCGGACCACGGTGATCCGGTCGCTGTGCGCGCCGGGCACGAGCCCGGTGGTCGCGCTGGGGACCGCGGTGGCGCTGCCGGTGAAGGCGCGCATCTCCATGCGGCGGCGGTGACGCTCGAAGTTGTCGTTGGCGGTCAGCGTGACGGAGAACTTCGTCGCGGGCGAAAGGCGGTAGTCGGCCTTCAGGTTCAGGCTCATCTGCTTTCGGTTGTTGATGTTTTCCCACGCGCGGTAGTCCCAGATGTAGGCGCTGGGATCGAGGGTGCCCTGGTAGTCGAAGAGGGTCGCGGCGCCACCGACGGCGTTCTCGCTGTAGAAAAGATTGAGCGCGATGCCGAGGTTGCGGCTGCCGCCGAAGACGTCGAACACCTCCTGGTGCGCCAGCGTGACCAGCGGGTGCGCGCGGTGGTCGCCGCGCAGCGGGGTCTGCTCCAGGAACGGCGGGGCCACGCGGGTGGTGAAGCTGAAGGTCGTCCGGCGCTTCTCGCGCAGGCTGAGGGGCGAACGCGTCTTCAGGTTCACCGTGCCGCCGAGCGAGTCGGCCCCCTTGTCCGGGGTGTGCCCCTTGATCAGCTCGAGCGCCTCGAACATCGTGCCGGTGATGCTCTGCATCTCGAAGCTGCGCGAGGCGCCAAGGCTGGTCATCAGGCCGCCGTCCACCGTCACCGTGTTCAGGTCGGGGCTCATGCCGCGCATGTTGAACTTGTAGTTCAACCCCTCGTCGGTGGGACTGCCGGCGACGCCGGGCAGGCGCATCACCACCTCGCCGGCGCTCATGTTCGGCAGGTTGCCGAAGGAGTCCATCGCCACGACGTCCTTCACGTTGTCGGCGTTGCGCTTCTCCGTGATCGCGGCGGCGCCGCCCTCGCGCTCGCCCGTGACCTTGAAGGTCTCCAGTTGGTAGATACGCGACGTGAGGTCGAAGTCGCGGGTGACGCGGGCGCCCGGCGCGACCTCGACGTTCGATCGCATCGGATCGAGCCCGATGTAGGTGACCACGATCTCGTGCGAGCCCGGTGGCAGGTTGGTCAGGACGAAGGCTCCCGTGTTGTCGGTGAAGACCGTGCGGCCGAGACCCGGGAGCTGGATCCGGGCGCCCTCGAGCAGGTTGCCGGTGGCCTTGTTGCTCACATTGCCCGCGATCGTGCCGCCGGGCGCGGCGGCGTGGAGCGGGGCGCGCGGCGCCCCGAGCAGCAGCATCGCCGCGAAGGCGAGCGTGACAGGGAGCCGCGACGGACGCGAGAGGAGGCGGAGGAGGCGGGGGTTGGCACGCATGGTAATGAAGGGTCCGGCCCCGCCGCGGGCGGAGCGCAGGTATCGCCGGCAGGACCCGGCCGCCGGGGCCGGGCAGGATCACGCGCGATTACGGGTGGGCGGGGAGGGTGGTTCCAGAGCCGGAGAAGAAAGGGGCGGGGCGGACCGCCGTGGGCGGACGGCGCGCGACCGGGACGGCGCAAGACGCCGGGACCGGTGGCGGGCGGGCCAATCGGAAATACGCTGCGGCGACCGCCGACAAGGCCGCCTCGCTGATAATAATGTAAGGTGACGACGCGGAGCGGCCGGGACCGCGCCTCCCCGCGCCGTCGCCCCCGCACCGGGCGAGGCCGCGTCGCTTCGGGGCGAACGGGGCCTTACACCAGCTCGTAGAAGGGCGTGCCCGAACCGGGCTCGACGACGGCGAATTCGCAGGAGGCGAGCGCGCTGCGCACGGGAGCGAGGGCCAGCTCGACCGCGGCCCGCGAATTGCAGTCGCGCGAGAGATGCGTCAGGTAGATCCGGCGCCAGCGCGGGCTGGCGACGGCGGCGAGCAGCTCGCGGGCCGCCGCGTTGGAAAGGTGCCCGTGACGGCCGGAGATGCGCTGCTTCGTCGACCAGGGCCGCTTCGGATCGTTCTTCAGGAGGTCGGGACAGTGGTTGGACTCGACCACGACGACTTCGCAGTCGCGGATGCAGGCGTGAAGGTTGAGCGGGGCGTGCCCGAGGTCGGTCAGCCACACGAGCGAGCGGAGCGGGGAGAAGAGGTCGCCGTCGGTCCCGTTGGTGAAGCGGAAGCCCACGGGATCCTGGGCGTCGTGCGGCACGGCGAAACTCTCGACCACGAGGTCGCGGTAGACGAAACGCGCGCCGGTCTCGAAGAGCTGCCACTCGGGCCGGTGCCCGAGCCCGGCCTGCACCGCCCGGGCGGTGGAGGCGTTGGCGAAGACGCGGATGTGGGGAAACCGCTTCAGGCCCTCGATGCCGGCGGCGTGGTCGCCGTGCTCGTGCGTGAGGAACACGGCGTCGATCCGCTCGAGCGATTCGCCCACGGCGGCGAGGAGCGCGGCGAGCCGGCGCGCGGAGAAACCGGCGTCGACGAGGACGCGGGCGTTTTCCGTGACCAGCAGCGCGGCGTTGCCCGAGCTGCCGCTGCCGAGAATGCAAAATCGCATCGCCATGTGCCGCCCGGGTTGAAGACGCCGCCTGCGGGCGCGCCAATCTTTTTCCGTGCGAATCCGCGGCAGGATCTTTTTCGCGCCTGGAGTCTGGCTTTTGCCGCTTTCGCTCGCACGCTGCCCGCCATGACTCCGCATCCGACGCTGCCGGGCCGCTACGCGTCGCCCGAGGCCAAGCCGGCCTTCGTCAACCGGCTCTTCGACCGCGGCGCCCGGTACTACGATGGCGTCGTCAACTGGGGCTTCCTCCACAGCGGCTCGCGCTACCGGCGCTGGGTGCAGCAGCGTCACGGCCTGAAGCCGGGCATGCACGTGCTGGACGTGGCGTGCGGCACGGGCCTGGTGGCGGCGGAGGCGGTGAGGATTCTCGGCACGGCGGAGACGGTGACGTGCCTCGACCCGAGCGAAGGCATGCTGGCGGAGGCGCGGAAGAAGTTCGCGGCCCGCTTCGTGCAGGGGCGGGCGGAGGCGCTGCCGTTTCCCGACGGCGCGTTCGATTTCCTCACCATGGGGTACGCGCTGCGCCACGTGATGGACCTCGAGCAGACGTTCCGGGAATATGCCCGCGTCCTCCGGCCGGGCGGGCGCGTGCTGATCCTGGAGGTCACCAAGCCGTCCGGCGCCTTCGGCCGCTTCCTCTTCCGGCTCTACTTCGGCCGCATCTACCCGGCGCTCACGCAGCTCTTCACCCGCAGTCGCGACGCGCGCGAGATGATGGCGTATTACTGGGAAACGATGGACGCCTGCGTGCCGCCGGAGGTGGTGCTGGCGGCGATGCGGGCGGCGGGGCTCGCCGACGTGTCGCGCCGCGGCATCGGCGGCATGTTCAGCGAATACTCGGCCGTGAAACCAACCGCCGGATAGGCGCGGCCCGCCGCCCCGCGGATTCCAGCCTTGAGTCCGCCGCCGCCGGGAATGGGATGACTCCCGTTTTTCCCGGCCATGAAATCCTGCGACTTCGACCTGCTCGTGATCGGCGGCGGACCGGCGGGCAGTTGTGCCGCGGCGACGGCGCGGCAGTACGGCCTGCGCACGCTCGTGGTGGAGAAGGCGGCCTTTCCCCGCTTCCGCATCGGCGAATCGCTCCTCCCGGCCGGAAACCGGGTGTTGCGCGACATCGGCGCCTGGCCGGCGATCGAGGCGGCGGGTTTCGTTCCGAAGTACGGCGCCGAGTTCCACCGCGCGGACGGCAGCGCGGTGAAGAAGATCGACTTCAGCCAGGGGCTGATCCCCGGCCTCGACCGCACGTACCAGGTCGAACGCGCCCGCTTCGACGCGCTGCTGCTCGATCACGCCCGCAGCCTCGGCGCCGAGGTTCGGCTCGAGACGAGCGTGACCGCGGTGGCCGACGTCGCCGGCGGCCACGAGGTGACGCTCTCCGCCGCGGGCGCCGCCTGCACCCTGCGCGTGCCCTGGGTCATCGACGCGACGGGCCGCGAGTCGGCGCTGACTTCGGAGCTGAAGCGGGAGCTCGATCCGGTGCGCTTTCCGCGCCGGATGGCCGTGTTCAACCACTTCACGGGCGTTCCGCGCGCCGCGGGCCGGGAGGGCGGCAACATCCTGATCGTACGCGTGGAGCACGGCTGGTGCTGGCTGATCCCGATCGACGCCACCCGGACGTCCGTCGGGCTCGTGACCACCGTCGAAGCCTTCCGCGCGGCCGGGCAGGCTCCCGAGGCGTATTTCGCGCGCACGGTCGCAGGTGCGCCCAAGCTGCGGGAATTGCTGGGCGCCGCGGCTCCGGCGATGACGTACCACGTCGCGACCGACTACAGCTACTTCCGGCGCGACCTCGCGCGGGAACGGCTGCTGCTTGCCGGCGACGCGGCGGGGTTCTTCGATCCGATCTTCTCCTCGGGCGTGTACCTGGCGCTGTCGTCGGGCCGCCTGGCCGCCCAACGGGTCGCCGAGGCCCACGCGGCCGGACGCGCGCTGACGGAACGGGAGCAGCGCGGCTACACGCGCGCAGTAAAGGGTCACGCGGGCGTTTTCGCGCGGCTGATCGCGGCCTTCTACGACGAGGATGCGTTCGATGTGTTCATGTCGGAACACATCCCGTGGGACCTGAAACCCGGCCTGACCGCGATCGTGGCGGGGCAGTCGGAGCTCACCTGGCCCCTGTGGTGGCGGTACCGCGTATTCCTCACGGTCTGTCGGTTGCAGCGCTATTGGCAGATCGTGAAGCCGCCGGCCGAGCCGGCCGCGACCCCGGCCCTGGCGGCCACGGCGGAGAAGTGACGCGCCCCGTTTCCTGGCGCCGGCCTGGGGAAGGCGCAGGGCGCGCAGAAAAGTGGGCGGCCGCGTCCCGCCCCACCGGGCCGTTGGGCGAACGCGCGCGGCAAAGTTCGCGGTTGCCGCCGCCGGGGCGCGAACTTTGATCTCGGCCATGGATGAGGCGCCGCGAACCGATTGGGACGTCATCGTCATGGGCGGTGCCCTGGCGGGGGCGGCGACTGCCCTGCAACTGCGGCGGAAGAACCCCGGCTTGCGCCTGCTGATCCTCGAGCGTTCGCAGCAGTTCAAGCGCCGGGTGGGGGAGTCGACGGTCGAGATCAGCGCCTACTTTCTCGGCCGCGTGCTGGGCCTGACCGGCCACCTGCTGGAACAGCACCTGCCCAAGCAGGGCATGCGGTTCTGGTTCATGAACGACCGTGCGCGGGCGCTCGACCAGTGCAGCGAGACCGGTCCGCGCTACAATGTCCGGCTGCCCGGCTACCAGGTCGACCGCGCCGTGCTCGACGAGCACGTGCTGGAGGTCGCGGTTGCCGAGGGCGCGGAGCTGCGTCGCGGCGTGCGCATCCGGCAGGTGCGGCTCGCGGAAGGCGGGGCGCAGACGATTGCATGGCACGACGCCGCCGGCGCGGCGCACGAGACGACCGCGCGCTGGATCGTCGACGCGTCGGGCGTCGCCGCGATCCTCGCCCGGCAGGAAGGCTGGCTCGTGCCCAACCGGGAGCATCCGACCGCGACGTGCTGGAGCCGCTGGCGCGGCGTGCGCTCGCTCGACGGCCGGGAGCTCGCCGCGAAATACCCCGCCTGGGCCAGTCGCGTGAAGGGCCTGCGCTCGACCGCCACCAACCACCTGACGGGCCGCGGCTGGTGGGCGTGGATCATCCCGCTGAAGGGCGGCGACGTCAGCGTGGGCGTGGTGTACGACACGCGCCTCGTCGAACTGCCGCCCGGGCCCAGCCTGGGCGAGCGGCTGCGCACGATGCTCGCCGCGCATCCGGTCGGCCGGGAGCTGCTGGCGGAGGCGACGTGGACCGAGGGCGACCTGCATTTCCGGCGGCACCTGGCGTATTCGAGCACGAAGTACGCGACCGACGGCGCGGTCACGGTGGGCGACGCGGCCGCGTTCATGGATCCGTTCTATTCCCCCGGGATGGACTGGGTGGCGTTTTCGACCACGGCGGCGGTGCAGCTCATCCACGAGAGCTTTCGCGGGCGGCCGGTCGCGCCGCGGGTGGCGCGGCACAACGAGCAGTTCACCCGCTGCTACGCCCGGTGGTTCGAGGCCCTGTATCTGAACAAGTATTACTACATGGGGGACTTCGAGCTGATGACCCTGGCGTTCCGGCTCGACCTGGGCCTGTATTACCTCGGGGTCGTCGCGCTGCCCTTCCGGCACGGGCACCACCTGCTCGAGACGCCGCCGTTTGCGCACCGGCGCACGGAATGGGCCTTCCGGATCATGGCCTGCTACAACCGGCGGCTCGCGGCGATCGCGGAATCGCGGCACCGGCGCGGCGTCTTCGGCCGGCGCAACGACCGCCGCTACTTCGGTTTCATCAGCTACGAGTTCAACCGCCGCCTGCCCGTGCGTCTCGCCGGCCTGTTCTGCCTCTGGCTCGGTCTCGAGTGCCGCGAGGGCTGGCGCACCTGGCTGTCGCCGGCGCCGGACCCCCGGCCCGATGCCCTCGGCGCGCCGCCGCTGCCGAGCGAAACCTGAGACCCGATTCCGCGATGCAAACCCCCGTTCCGGCTCCCAACGCCGTCGATCTGCCCGAGTCGGCCGCGACGCTGCTCCGGCATTTTCCGGATGACGTCCGGCAGGCGTACCAGCGCATGCGGGCCTCGGGCGATCCGCAGGCCGCCGACACCCTCGTCCTCGCGATCGTCGCCGACCACATGCCGCGGAGCGGGACGCCGATCGTCGATCACGCCGTGCTGGTCGACGACCTCGGCTTCGATTCGGTCGCGATCGCCGAGATGGTCTTCTTCATCGAGGACCTCCTGCAGGTGAGCGTCACGAACGCCGAGATCCTGCAGGTGCGGACCGTGGCCGAGCTGCGCGCCTTCGTGCGCGCCAAGCTCGCGGCGCTGCCCCGCGGCGAGGAGCCCGCGCCGCGCGCATGAACCGCCGCGCGGTCGTCACGGGACTCGGCTTCATCACCAGCATCGGCAACGACCGGGCCGGCGTCACCGCGAGCCTGCGCGGGCTGGCCGGCGGGCTGGCGCGGATCGAGTTCGCCGGCAACCCCGCGCTGCCCGTCAAGGTGGCCGGCACCGTGAAGGAATTCGCGGTCGAATCGCCGAGCTGGCGCGACTGGCGTCATCCGGCGCGCTATGCGCTCCCGCGGGAGACGCTGCGCAGCCTGGCGCCACACGGCGTCTACGCCCTCTGCGCGACCGAGCAGGCGATCGCCGACGCCGGGCTCGCGCCGCCCGACCTGCGCGACGGCGCGACCGGCCTGTACTGTGCTTCCGCCGGCTCGGCGTTCCTCCTGCACCACCACCTCGCACAGATGCACGCGGCGCGGTTCGAGCGCGGCAACCCGATGGGCGTGGTGATGTCGATCGCCGGCACGCTCAATTTCAACCTCGCGGCGCACTACGGCATCCGCGGCGCGGTCGGCGGCTTCGTGGCGGCGTGCGCGTCGTCGAGCCACGCGCTGGGCTGCGCGCTCGACGACATCCGCCTCGGCCGGCAGGACCGGATGCTGGTCGTCGGAGCGGAGGAGGTGAACGCGGAGACCGTCCTGCCCTTCGCCGCGATGCGCGCGCTTTCCACCCACGCCGACCCCGCCACCGCGTCCCGCCCCTTCGATGCCGCGCGCGACGGCTTCGTGGCCGCCGGCGGCGCCGTCTGCCTGATCCTCGAGGCCGAGGAGGCCGCCCGCCGGCGCGGCGCGACGATTTACGCGGAACTCGCCGGGTGGGGCCAGGCGGCCGACGGGCACAACGTCGCGGTCTCGCATCCCGAGGGCGCAGGCCTTGTCGAGGCGATGCGGCGGACGCTCCGCGACGCCGGCGTCGGCCCGCACGAGATCGACTACGTGAACGCCCACGCCACCTCCACCCCAGCGGGCGACCGCTCGGAGGCCCTCGCGTTGCGGCAGGTGTTCACCGCCGCCGGCGCGCAGCCGCGGGTGAGCAGCACCAAGGGCCTGACCGGCCATCCGCTTTCCATGTCCGGCGTGATGGAGGCGGCGTTCTGCGCGCTCGCGCTGCGCGACGGTTTCATCCCCGGCAACGCGAACCTCGTGGAGCCCGACGAAGCCTGCGCGGGCCTCGACCTGCCGCGGGCGACCCTCGACGTCGCGCCGCGGACGATCCTCAACAACAGCAGCGGCTTCGGCGGCAGCAACGTGTGCCACGTCCTGCGCCGCTGGACCTCGTGAGCCACCCTCGGCCAGCCGCGGGGACCACGCCGCTCGGGCCAAGCCGGTGCGTGGCCGTCGCACACCCCGGCCATCCTTGGCCCGCGGAACACCCGGGGCCCGCGGTTGGTTTGGGCGATTTCATCCGTGTGGGCCGCGTAGTCCGTGGGCTCCTCCGGTCTCTGGATTTGCCGCCGCCCCGGAGCCGGGCCATCCTGCGCACCCTCCTCCCTCCATGAACCTCACCCGTGTCCTGCTCCTTCTCACCCTCCTGCTCGCCGGCTGTGCCACGCAGATCAAGACCGAGGTGACGCAGAATCCTCCGCCGGCGGAGAAGTTCGCGAATTTCACCCGCTTCGAGATGCCGAAGCTCGTGCTGCTGCCCCCGTACGCGGGCCAGGAGCCCAACGAGCGGGCGCTGGTCAAGATCCAGGAGAACGTCGACCAGCGGATGAAGCCGGCGCTGCAGACCTGGAACGCCGCCGCGCCCGCGGGCGCGCCGGTCCGGACGCTCCTGATTGAGGCGAGCGTGCCCGAGATCAAGTTCATCAACGCCACCTCGCGCGTGTTCGCCGGGGCGATGGCGGGCAGCTCCGCGGTGATCGTGCGGGTGAAGCTGAGCGAGAAGGAAACCGGCCGCGTGATCGCCGAGCCGCTCTTCTACGCGCGCGCGGCCGCGATGGGCGGCGCGTATTCCATGGGTGGGACCGACAATGCCATGCTGGTCCGGATCGCCAACCGGCTCTCCGACTATTTGTTGGGCAACTACAGCCAGGCGGTGGGCGGCGCCACCGGCGCCGAGCCCGCGAAATAACGCTCGCCCCCCGGCCGCTTCGGCGGCGTTTTGGGGGTTCGCACCGTTGCCATGTCCGACTCGCTCAATGCCCGCCTCAAGCAACTGATCGTCACCACGCTCAAGCTGGAGGACGTCACCCCCGAACAGCTCGCGGACGACGAGCCGCTGATCGGTTCGGGGCTCAACCTCGACTCGATCGACGCGCTCGAGCTCGTGGTCACGCTCGAGAAGGAGTTCGGCATCAAGATCTCGAGCAGCGAGGAGTCGCGCCAGGCGCTCGCCAGCATCGCCCACCTGGCGGAGTTCATCCGCGCGCGCGCCGATCCGTCCCGCCTGCCCGGCTGAGGCCCCGGCGGCCCGCCTTTCCGCCGCTTCATGCCGCTCCCGCCTGCCGTACGCCTCGCCGCCTCGGACTGCCTCACCGCCCTCGGTGACGCCGGCTCGACCCACGCGGCCCTGCTGCGCGGCGAGGTGGCGCTGCAGCTCCGGCCGGTGCTCGGCGCCGACGGCGCCGAGGCGGTGCCGCTGGCGGTCGTGCCGGGGCGCGGCTACGACGAGACCGCGCCGCCCAACTGGCTCGGCCCGCTGCAGGCGCTGGCCGCGCCCCTGGCCGGCGGCGGCTGGGGCACGGCGCGGCGGCCGGTGTTCGTCACGAGCAGCAATTTTGGCGTCGGCAGCCTCTATGCGTATCGGCGGCACGGGGACACCGCCCATCTCGCGTACGGCACCCCGCACGCCTGCGTCGACTGGCTCGCCGCCGCGCTCGGCTGGGGCCCGCACGTGACCACGGTGTCGCACGCGTGCGTCTCGGCCCACCTCGGACTGCTGCTCGCGTCCCGGGTGCTGCAGGCCGGACTCGCCGAAGCGGCGCTCGTGTTTTCCTTCGACTTCATCAGCCCGTTCGTGGCGGGCGGGTTTCACGCGCTGAAGATCCTGAACGCGGGGATGCCGGCGCCCTATGCGGACCGGCCGACGGGCTCGATCGGCCTCGGCGACGGGGCGGCGTATGCCGTGCTGACGCGCGACCGCGGCGAGTTCGCGCTCGAAGGTCAGTCGCTCCACAACGAGATGCACCACTTCACGGCCAACCGCGCGGATGGCGCGGGCTTCGCCGCCTGCCTGGAGCCGGTTCGTGCCGCCGCCGCCGGCCGCCGGGTCTGGCTCAAGGGCCATGGCACCGGCACGCTCGAGGCCGGCCGCCTGGAATCCGCGGCGCTGGCCGCGGCGTTTCCCGGCGCGCCGCTCGTCGGCTGGAAAGGCAGCCTCGGTCATACGCTCGGCAGTTGCGGGCTCGTGGAACTCGCGCTCGCGTGCGTCGCGCTTCGCACCGGCCGCGTGCCGGGCACCGTGGGCGCGAGCGGGCCGGGGTTCCAGCCCGCGGTCGCCTTCGCCGAGATCTCCGCGCGCGACACGGACGGCGTCATCTGCGCGAGCAACGCCTTTGGGGGCGCGCACGCAGCCTTCCTCCTCGGCCATGCTTGAACGTCATATCCAGGCGGTGAGCGCGCACGACGCGGGGCTCGAGGAGCCGGCGGCCACGCGCGAGCGCCTGAAGGACCGGTTTCCGCGGGGCGCGACGCGACGGATGACGCAGCTCGGGCTGCTCGTGGGCGCGGCGCTCGACGACCTCGCGCCGGACGCCGCCGACGCGATCGTCTATGCCTCGGGTTACGCCGAGACGCGCGCGCTCGAGGGGTACCTCGAGAGCTTTCCCGGCGCGAGCCCGACGCTCTTCCAGACCTCCATCCATCCGAGCGCGGTGCAGCAGGCGATGATCGGGCGGCAGTTGCCCGTGCGGGAATTCTTCCCGCTCACGGGCAGCCGGCACCTGCCGGCCCACGCCGTGCAGGCGGCGCTGCTCTCGCCCGCGGCGCGAGTGCTGCTGTGCGGGGGCGAGGAGCGCGGGACCTGGCTGCTGGCGCAGCGCGCGGCGAGCGACCGCACGTTCGCGTTCGCCCTCGCGCTGACCGAACGGGACGCGGCTGCGGCCGGGAGGATCGCGATGTCCGCGGCCGATCCCGCGGCGCCGGCCGCCGCGTTCACCCTGCCGGAGTTCTTCGACGCCCTGCGGCAGCGGCGAAACCTGGATGTCGTCGCCGCGCCGGGCCTGCGGCTGGAGGTGCAATGGCGATGACCGCGTCCGCTCCCCCTGCGGTGGCGGCCGCGCCCGCCCGCAACCCGGGCCCGAGCTGGGGCTACCGGTTTCTCTGCGCCTGCGACGCGGTCCTGCCGGAGGTCGTGTTCCGGCCGCTGCGCGCACTTGGCACCTGGGTGGCGCTCGCCAACATGCCCGCGCAGCGGGCGCATTCCCGCGCGTACCTGAAGGCGGTGACCGGCCGCGATCCCACCTGGCGCGAGGTGTTCCGCCACTTCTTCGCCTTCGAGGAGTTCCTCATGCTGCGGCTGCGCGTCGCCCACGGCCAGGCCCACCGCGGCGACCTGGCGCCCGATGCGACCGGATTTCGCGAGCTGCTGGCCAGCGGCGAGCCGGCGCTGCTCGGCACGTTTCACGTGGGACACTCCGACCTCACCGGATTCCTGCTCGGGCCGCAGGAAGGCCGGCGCGTGTTCATGGTGCGGCAGCGGGTGGACAATTCGCACGACACCGAGGTGCTCGGCGCGCGGTTCGGCGACTGGGTCACGTTCATCTGGGTGAACGATCCCGGCAACCTGCTCTTCGCGCTCAAGGACGCGCTCGCCGCCGGCGGCTCGGTGGCGCTGAAGTGCGACCGGCTGGAGTTCAGCGCCAAGACGGAGGCCTTCGAGTTCCTCGGCGCGCGCCGCCTCTTTCCCTTCACGATCTATCACCTCGCGCTCATCTTCCAGGTGCCGGTCGTGCTCAGCCTCGGGCTGCCCACGCGACCCGGGCATTCGGCCGTGATCAGTTCGCCGCTGTTCCGGCCCGACGCCGCCGGCAAGGCCGCCAACCTCGCGCGCGCCCGCGGGCATTTCCAGGAGTTCCTCGCCCGGCTCGAGGGCCATCTGCGCGACGACCCGCGGCTCTGGTTCAATTTCACGCCGCTGAACCCGCCCGTCCCATGACGCTCGCGCACCGGCTCCTGCGGCTCTACCATTATCCGGCCAACGTGGTGTCGTGGACCCTGTTTGCCGCGGTGGGGCTGGGGCTGAACCTCGCGTCCGCCCTGCTGCTGTTGTCCCGCAACCCGGGCCGGCATGCGCCGGGGGTGCGCGCGACGATGCGGCGGCTGTTTTCGGCCTGGTGCGCGTGGCTGCATTTCACGCGCCTCATCTATGTGCGCTTCCACGGCTTCACGCCCGACGCGCTCTCCGGGCCGGCCGTGTACATCGCCAACCATCCCGGCCTGCTCGACGCCACCTTCATCCTCGCGCGGCTGCCCGATGCCATCTGCATCTTCAAGCCGGCGATCATGCGCAACCCGGTCCTGGGTCCCGCGGCGCGCATGGCGGGCTATGTCGCCGGCGAGAGCGGCGTCGATCTCATCCGCGACGTCGCGGCGCGGGTCTCCGCCGGCAACTCGCTGCTCGTCTTCCCCGAAGGCACGCGGACGCTTCCGGGCCGGACGCTGAACCCGCTCAAGCCGGGGTTCGCGCTCATCGCCGCGCGGGCGCGCGTGCCCGTGCGCATCATCGCCATCCGGGCGCCGCGCGACCTTGTGCCCAAGGGCTGGTCCTGGTGGCGGGCGCCGCAGTTTCCCGCGCTGGTGGACGTCACGCTCCTGGCCGAAATGGAGCCGCGCCCCGGCGAGAGCATCACGGAGCTGACCGATCGCACCCGCCGCACGCTGGCCGCGGCCCTGGCCTCCGCCGCCGCATGAACGCTTCGTCGACCCATCTCGTGCTCATCCCGAGCTTCAACCCGGGTCCGCGGCTCCTCGCCACGGTCGCGGGCGTGCTCGAACAGTGGAGCCCGGTCTGGATCGTCGACGACGGCAGCACCGACGAGAGCACCGCGGCCGCGCGGGCGCTGGCGGCGCGCGATTCCCGCGTGCGGCTGATCGTGCGCGAGCGCAACGGCGGCAAGGGCGCCGCGGTCGCGACGGGCGTGGCGGCGGCGCTGGCGGCGGGGTTCACCCACGTGCTCACCGTCGACGCGGACGGGCAGCACCCCGCGGATCACATCCGGTCGTTCATGGCTGCGTCGCAAGCGCAGCCGGCCGCCCTCGTGCTCGGGCGACCCGTCTTCGGACCCGAAGTGCCGCTCGAACGGCTGCACGGCCGGAAGCTGAGCGTGGGCCTCGCGCGGCTGGAGATCCTCGGCGCGGGCATCGACGATCCCCTGTTCGGATTCCGCGTCTACCCGGCCGCGCCGCTCCAGCGCGCCCTCGCGTCGACGCGTCGCGCGCGCGGCTTCGACTTCGACCCGGAAGTGGCCGTGCGGATGTTCTGGGCCGGCGTGCCGACCGTGAACCTGCCCGCGCCGTGCCGCTATTTTTCGAAGGGGGAGGGCGGCGTGTCGCACTTCAATTACCTGCGCGACAACCTGAAGCTGGTCTGGCTGCACACGCGGCTGTTGACGCAACTCCTGCTCTGGCGGTGGGTCTCAGTGGTACGGATGCGACGCCGGGCCTCATGAAGAACAGGATCTGCCACGCGGGCGCGGCGTCACGTCGCCCGAGTCCTTGCCATGGGCGCGGCGGCCGGCTCGCCGCGATTTTCGCGCTCGGCTGGTTCGTCCTTGTCGCCGGCCAGCCGGTGCGGGCGCAGCCGGCCGCGGATTCGCCGGTCGGATGGGTGTCCGAGGCGAACCGGCTGCCCGATCCCGCCCGCGACCCGGCCTGGCGCGAACTGGTCGACAGGCTCGCGCCGAACAAGACGCGGCAGTCGGCGTTCGAGGAGCGGCGGTATTTTCCCTTTCGCAAGGCGCCCGTCGTACTCACCGGCGAGATCCGGATCGTGCCCGAGGTCGGGATGAGCCTGCGCTACCTGACGCCGGAGGAGAGGGTCATGATCGTCGACGAGCAGGGGCTGTTGTTTCGCGATCGCGCCGGGCGGGAGCAGCCGGCCCCGGAGGACAGCCGGGCGCAGGCCGCGACGGCGGCGCTGGTGAACGTGCTGCGCTTCGACCTCGCGAAACTGCAGCGCGAATTCGTCATCCACGGCCGGCGCGACGGCGCCGCCTGGACGCTCGCCTTCGTGCCCCGGGAGCCGGCCTTCGCCCAGCTGCTCGGCGTGCTGACGGTCGCGGGCGAGGATCACCGGCTGCGGCGGATCGAGATGGTGAAGTCGCCGTCGCAGCGGATCGAGATCGACATCCGCGACACGCGCGAAGATGTGCTGTTCACCGGCGATACGTACCGGCGTTTCTTCCGCTGAGCGGGACTCATGCCGTTGAGGTGAAGCCGCCTGTCCCCAGGCGGCTGGCGTGCGACGGACCGGTTCACAGCGGCGTGAGGACAAGCCGCTCCATCTTCCGGTCCGGCCGTTCTCAGGGCTGATTTGAAGTCCAGCTGCATGAGTCTTCTGGCTGAGCCGGAAGCAAGCCGGAGCGGTGGCCCGCGAGCCCCGTGAGCGACGATCCCGGGAGTTGCCTCCCGGCGGGATCGCAGTGGGATAGCCATTCGCCTCCTCCGGTGGATTTTCGTCGCCAACGCCTCCTCGCCCGCCTCGCCCTCTGCGCTTTTGCCGCCGTTTGTGCGGTCTGGCTGTGGCGTCTCGACCACCGGGAGCGCATTTCCACCAACATCCTCGACCTGATCCCGTCGGGCGAGCGGGCTCCCGAGGTCGGTCTCGTGCGCGGTTTCGCGAGCAACGTGCAGTCCCGCGTGATGCTGTTTGCGCTGCTCGATCCGGCGCGGCCGGCCGCGGCGCCGCACGCGGCCGCCAGGGCATTTGTGGATGAGCTCCGGAAGGCGCCAGAGTTCGCGGAAGTGCAGCGCCCGGCGGACCCGGCGGCGCAGGACGCGCTCGGGCGCGAGGTGTTCGCGCACCGGCTCACCTGGCTGCTGCCCACCTGGCTGGCCGCGCGGGAGCGGGCCTTCGCGGCTACGGGGCGGCCGGGGGAGCAATTCTCCGCCTGGCTGGCGGAGGGCGCGGCGGCGGACCTCGAGGCGTTCCTGGCGCGTCCGGAGGCGACGGCGATGCAGGACCTGCTGCCACAGGATCCGCTGCTGCTCGTGCCTTCGCTCGCGGATCGGGCGCGGCTGCTGGCGCCGGGGGGCGCGGGCGCGGCTGGCCGGGCGCTGGTGTGGGCCCGGCTGGAGGTGTCGCCCTTTGCCGAGGCGGGCCAGGGGCCGGTGTTCGCCGCCGTGGAGCGGGCGCTGGCGGCGGCCCGGGCGGTCCAGCCGGGGGTGGACCTGCGCTGGTCGGGCATCAACCGGTTCGCGGCGGCCAGCCGCGCGCGCATCGAGGCCGAGCTCAAGGGCCTCAACCTCGTGTCGATCGCCGGCGTGCTCGCGGTGAGCTGCCTGTTCGTCCGGCGGATCTCGCGGCTGCTGCACCTGCTGCCGGTCATCGCGCTCTCGATCGTGGGGGCGTGGACGCTTTCGACGCTGGTTTTCGACCGGCTGCACGTGCTCGTGTTCGTCATCGGTTCGCTGCTGAGCGGCGTCGCTGTCGACTATGGCTTCTACATCTACATGCAGCCGCCGCTGTATCCGGATGAAACGTACGGGCAAAAGCTGCGCCGGCTCCTCCGGCCCCTGCTGGCGAGCTGCCTCACGACGGTGGCCGGCTTCTCGCTCCTGCTCTTTTCCGAGCTGCCGCTGATCCGGCAGATCGGCTTTTTCGTTTCCGCCGGCCTGCTGTGCGCGCTCGGTGCCGCCATGCTCTACTTCGCGCAGCTCGACCGCCCGCAGCTCGAGGGCCGCGAGTGGGGCGGGCTCGGCGGGGCGGGCGCGGCGCCCGGCTGGCGGAGGCTCGTGCGCGTCGGACTCGTCGCCGCGGTGCTGGCGGCCCTGCTCGGCCCGTGGCGGCTGCAATGGCGGGACGACGTGCGCGAGCTGGACCTGCCCGCCCCGGAACTGCACGCCAACGAGCGGGAGTTGCGGGCCTGGTTTGGCGAGACCGACTCGCGCTCGCTCTTCCTCACCCACGGGCCGACGCTCGCGGCCGCCCGCGCCCGCCTCGATGCGTTCCTGGCGTGGCATGCCGCGGCGCGTCCGGGCGTGGCGGCGGCCAGCGTGGGACTGCTGCTGCCGACCGAGGACGACTGGCGCGCGCTGCCGCAACGGCTCGCCCGGTTGAAAGGCTTCGCGGCGGATTTCCGCGCCGCGCTGGCGCGACACGGGTTCACGCCGGAAAGTTTCGAGCCCTTCTTCGCCGCCTGGGAAGCGCAGGCTGCGCGGGCGCCGGCGGAGGATTTCGCGGCGCTGGCCGCCGGGCTCGACCGCGCCCTCACGGGGCCGCTGGCGTTGCTCAGCCAGCGGGGCGCGGCGCCGTACTGGTTTCTCTCGGTGGTCGACGCGCCCGACGTCACCGCCCCCGAGGGCCTGCACACGCTCGGCCTGCAGCAGCTCCAGTCGCTCAACGACCTCTTCACGCGCTACCGCTGGTCCGCGCTCCGGCTCAGCCTGATCGGGCTCGGGCTGGTCATCGCGAGCGTGTTTGCGATCTATCCGGCGGCGCGCGCCCTGCGCATCGCGCTGATTCCCGCCGGGTCCTGCTTCTTCGTCTTCGGCGTCCTGGGACTGGCGGGTTTCACCTTGAACCTGTTTCACCTGCTCGGCGCGTTCCTCGGCGTGTGCCTGTCGCACAACTACGCGATCTTTTCCGCCGACAACGCCGAGCGCGGCACGGCGCCGCCGGCGCCGATCCGGCTGTCGGCGCTCAGCACCGTGGCATCGTTCGGCGCGCTGGCGTTCAGCCGGATCCCCGTGATCCACGCGCTCGGCGCGACGGTCGCGCTGATCGTCCTGACCGCCCTCGCCATCGTCGAACTCGAGCCGCTGGCACGGCGGCCCCGCGCATGAATGCGACCCTGGCCGGCGCGTGGGACGACACGGTGCGGGCGGCCCCGGAGGCCGTGGCGTACATCGACGCCGCCACGGGCCGGCGCGTGACCCGCAGGGAGTTGTCCGCGGCGGCGGCGGACTGGCGCGCGGCGCACGGACGCGACCTGGACGGCCGGACGGTGCTGCTGTGCGCGCCCAACGGCGCGGGCTGGCTGGCCGCGTTCCTCGGGCTGCTGCAGTCCGGAGCCGTCGTGGCGCCGCTCGATCCCGGCGAACCGCTGGCGGCGCAGGAAGCGACGGCGAAGGCGATCGGGGCGGCCTGGCTGTGGAGCGGGGACGCACTCCGACCCGTGGCGGGAAGGCTGCGCCGCGCGCGGGACGCGCGCCGCCTGCTCAAGCTCACCTCGGGCACGACCGGGGTGCCGCGCGCGCTGGCGTTCACCGACGCGGAGATGCTCGCGGATGGACGCCAGGTGTGCGCCGGGATGGATCTCCGGGCCGGCGACCTGAACTTCGGCGTCATCCCCTTCGGCCATTCCTATGGGCTGGGCAACCTGGTGGTGCCGCTGCTGGCGCAGGGCACGGCGGTCGTGGGCGGCGTCGCCGTGCTGCCGCACGCGCTCGCCGACGCCATCGCGCGCGAGCGGCCGACCGTGTTTCCCGCCGTGCCGGCGCTGCTGCGGGTGCTGGTGGCGGCGGACATTCCGCGTGCGCATCTGGCTTCGCTGCGCACCGTGATCTCCGCCGGCGCTCCGCTTGCGCCCGAGATCGCGGAGGCATTCGCGGTGAAGTTCGGCCCAAAGGTGCACAGCTTCTACGGCTCGAGCGAGACCGGCGGCATCACCTATGACCGGAGCGGCGACTTGGCGCGGACCGGCGGTGGCGTGGGCACTCCGCTGCCAGGCGTCGGGCTCGCGTTCGGCCGGGGCGGGCGAGTCACCGTCACCAGCCCGGCGGTCTTCACGCTTGGCAACCCGCGGCGGGGCGGGGGTGGTTTCGGAGCGCATCTCACTGCCGATCTGGCTCAGCCCGGCGAGGGCGGCAGCCTTATCCTGCTCGGTCGCGCCGGCCGCTGGGCCAAGATCGCCGGCCGGCGGGTCAACCTCGCCGAGGTCGAGCGCGCGTTGCGGGCGGTACCGGGTGTGCGTGACGCCCACGTGGCCCTGCACGGCGGCCGCGCGGAGGCGCTCGCGGCGGCGGTGGTCGCCGCGCTGCCGGCGGAGGCGGTGCGCAGCGCCCTGGCCGGCCGGCTGGCGCCGTGGAAGCTGCCCAAGAAAGTGCTGTGCCTGCCGGGATTTCCCCTGACGGCTCGGGGCAAGACCGACACGGCTCGACTGCGGACGCTGCTGGCCGGGAGCGGAGAGAACCGGGGGGCGTAGTCCGTCGCCAGACGTGCGTTTGCCGACGGCGGCGTACGTGGGGTGGGCGGCGTGGCGGCGACGGAACTCGGATCTATGCCGTGGAGGTGGAGCCGCCTGTCCCCCCGGCGGCTGACTTACTACGGACCGGTCCGCAGCGGCTTGAGACAAGCCGCTCCACCTTTCCGTGCCGCCGATTTGGTGGCTCTGTGACGCCAACGCTATGAGTCCAGTCCAGCCCTCGGAAGGACGCATACCGCGCCAGGATTGCGCAGGTTCCCCGCCGGCGTCAGCCCATCAGCGTCGCCTCGATCTCGATATCGAGGGCCGCCCGGCAGATGTCCGCCTGAAGGTAGGTGACGAGATCGTCGGGCCGAAACAGCGCCGCCTCGAGCCGGGCGCGGGCCGGGCCGAGATCCTCGGGATGGCGGAGATAGACCTTGAAATGGCGCCGCGCCCCGGGACCGGCGGCAAGGGTGTCGCCGCGGTCCAGCGCCCGCGAAATCAGGCGGAGATTGTCGAGCGTGCAGGTGATCTGGCCCTCGAGATCGCCGGGAGCCACCGTGCGGTGGCCCTTGATCGCGGCGGTCCCTGAAACGAAGGCGACCGTTTGTCCGCCGCAGAGTCCGATCGAGGCGCGAGCGAAGGAAGGAGAACGCGGCCCGTGCTCGGCCGGATACCGGTAGGCGGGCACCTGGTCGGGGTTTTCGACGTGCCGCGGGGCCTGCATGCCGGCGATGAAGATGGCGTCGAGGCGGCTGCCACCGCTCCCGACGGCCGAGGCGGCGGGGAGCCTGGCTTCAAAGCCCGGACCGAAGGCTTCCTCGAACGCGCGCGCCCGGCCGACACAGAAGGCCCGGTAGTTTTCCCCGGCCGGCGTGAGCGCATTGATGGCAGGGACGTAATTCCACACGCGGAACAGGTGCCGGCCCTGGCACGCGGCGAGGACGCGTTGATAAAGCGATTCGGCGCGTGCGGCCATGTCGCCGGATGACAGCGGCTCCGTCACGTGGCCGATCAGCACGTCTCCTTCCTGGAACCGTCGCAGTGCTGTCTCGGAGGGCAGGGCGACCGCCGAGCGGAAAAGAATCTCCTCCGGCTCACCCGCGAGCCAGGGGGAGGGGATCAGGATCGAAGCGCCCTGACCGCTCGCCGGAGCGCCGGCAAAGGCGATGCGAAGGGAGGCGGGAGCCTGAGCGACCGAAGAAGACGGCATGGAATCGGCACTCTCCTCAGCGACGTCGGGCCTCGCAAGCCGGCTGATGGCGGGCGGCCCCGACCGCGTCGCGTGTCCGCTGCCGTACCGCGCCTGCCGGAGGCACAGCCGGGAAAAGCGGGCAGGTGCGGATTCGACGCGGCGACATGAGGCGGATCAGAGCGGCGTGCTTCCGGAGGGTCAATCTGCAAGGCGGGCGTCGACGCGGGTGAGTTGCAAAGAGAGGATTACGGCCAAATGCCATTGACGCTGTGAGGTGGCGTACCTACGCCCCTAGGATAATTCCTCACCTATGAACAAGGGGCTTGTCGCTGCGGGCGGTGGTGCGTTGCTGGTTGGCGTTGGCCTGCTCCTTGCAGGCTTCTTCAAAGCGGGGGAGCGCCCGGCCAAGCTCACGTGGCGGGACCCCGAGGTGAAGTCGGCGCTGATGACGTTCGGCTACAAGGTGTACGCCAGCCCGAAGGTCCAGTTCGGCCGCCATTACCTCTCGAAGATCGTCTTCAAGAACGAAGGCGAGCACCCCGTGCAGAACTTCTCGATCAGCTACAAGATCGACGAGTACGTGCCCTGGACCGAGCCCAACGTGATCAACCAGATCCCGGGCGGCTTCACGTTCACCGAGCTCTATTATCCCAAGCTGCCGGCGTCGGTCTCCAAGATCCGCAATGCGACCCAGGCTTCGCTGCAGGTGCGGTTCCGCTGGATGGAGGGCAAACGGCAGCGCGAGGAAACATTCTCCCGCGACATCACGCTGCGCGGCGTCAACGAGCTCGCCTACTGCGACCTGCCTCAGACGGAGGTGCAATCGTGGTTCGACGCCTTCAATGCGATCGGGTTCTCGATGGCGATGGTCACGCCCAACGACCCGGTGGTGAACCTTTATACCTCGGAAATCACCAAGCAGGCGGGCGGCACGACCGCGGGCATCGCGGGCGGCGCGCAGGAAGTCGCTCGGCTGTGCGCCAACACCTACAACTACATGCTGCGTTCGGGCCTGCGCTATACGGGCGACGCGGGCGTGCCGGCCAACTTCGACAACATCTCCACGCTGGTGCAGTCGGTGCGGCTCCCGCGCGACGTGATCATCAACAACCAGGGCCTCTGCATCGAACTTACGCTGCTGTGGTGCTCCCTGCTGGAACACATGGGCGTTCGCACCGCGATGGTCGTGATTCCGGGCCATGCCTTCGTCATCGCGTACTCGCCCGACCAGGGCCTGCCGCTCGCCCAGGGCATCCCGATCGAGACCACGGCCATCACGCCGCGGGCCGTCGGCCGCGACGCCGAGGTGTCCTTCGAGGAGGCCGTCAAGATGGCCTCCGAGAGCCTGCAGCGGGCGCAGCAGGACGGCCGGATCATGATCCTCCCGGTGCAGGAAATCCAGGCGCTCGGCTTCACTCCGCCGGAGCTGGCCGAAGTCGACACCGACAAGCTGGGCGACACGCTCGCCCGACGCACCTCCCGCCCGGCGCCGCAGATGGTGGTCATGCAGTCCCCGACCATGACTCAGCCCGCGCCGCGCCAGGCCCCGCCCGCGCCGCCGGTGATTCCTCCGGGTTTCACGGGCTGGCGGCATCCGCAAGGCTACCTCTCGATGGCGATCCCGGCCGACTTCGTGCAGATCGCTCCCGCTGGCACGCTGGGCGTGATCGTCCTGTCCGTCGGCAACCCGGCGACGACCGCGGAGTGCGGCGTGATGCAGGTTCCCGGAGCGCAGTCGCCGCAGCAGGCGATGAATTATCTCACCGGCGTGTTCGGCCAGATGGGCTCGCGGCTGCAGGTCACCGGAAGCAGCGCGGGTGAAAACGGCGCGGTCTACTTCAACGGCACCACCTCCACGCCCGCGGGGGTGGCGCGCTGGGTGTGTGTCGCCCGCTCGGTGCCTGGCGGCGTGGTGCTGGTCTCGGCCGGCGCGAGCTCGGTCGCCTGGTCATCCCAGAGCGCGCTGCTCCAATCGATCCTCTCCACGGTGCGGTTCAACTGAGGCTCCCATGCAACGCCATCGCTTCCTCCTCCTTTTCCTGCTCGCCGGTCTGCTTCTGGCCGCGTGGCCCGGGCGCGCCTGCGCCCAGGCGATGCCCAAGACGACCAATGTCATCCAGGAACTCTTTCCCGACGGTTCCCTCGCGCTCACGCTGGAGATGACGTTCGATGCCGCGCCCTGGCGCATCTGGAAGTCGCAGGTCGGCGACGAGCCGTCGCGGCTTCGCGCCATGATGAAGCACCAGTTCTCGGCCTACATCATCGACGACTTCAAGATGGAGAAAGATGACCTGAACCGCACGGCGCGGGTCTCCATCCGGAGCTCGGCGGGAGCGGAACTCCGCAAGGACGGTCGCTTCCGCGTCGCGATCGACAAGGACTACCGCCTGGTGAACAACACCGGCCGGCAGTGGTTTTTCAGCGGCAACAACCCGCACGCGAACAACAGCCTCCAGACCATCCGGCTCACGGTGCCGGAAAATGCCACGAATGTCACCCTCGTGGGGCCGGGGACGCTGGACCAGGGGCTGATTTATTCGCTCAACGTTCCCGCCGGCAAATCGCGGACGTTCCTGATTCTCGGCGCCTTGCTCGCCGTCGCCGGCGGCGTCATCGTGGTCCTCGGTTTCCGCGGCGGTTTGGGCTCGCGCGGGCCGTCGGCCTGATTAGTCCGTTGGCCTCAATTTCCTCCACCATGAAGCGCTTTTCCGCCGCCCTTTTCGCCGCCCTGATTGTCGCGTTTTCCCCGGTCGCGGTCGAGGCGATGAACAACGCCGACGTGGTAAAGATGAGCAAGGCCGGGCTCAGCGAGGAGACCATCATCGCGGCGATGAAGCGGGAGAAGCCCGAGTACGATACGGGCACGGATGCGCTCATCACCCTCAAGTCCGAGGGCGTATCCGAAAAGGTCATCCAGCAGATGATCGCGCTGAGAACCGCCGCCGAGGCCCCGCCGCCCGCACCGGCGGCGCCGGCTTCAAGCGCGGCTCCCGCCGCTCCGGGCGCGCCCGCGGCCCCCGCGCCGGCGGCCACGCCAGGCTACTCGTCGCTCCTCGTCCCGTCCGGCGGCGGCCCCGTGCCCGCCCCCGCCGTCTCGGCGGCATTCTCGCAGGTCCTGCCGAGCATCGCGCCGCCGAAGATCGAGCCGGTCGTGGGCGGCGACTACTTCACGCGCCTCACGTTTCGCGAGGAGAAGAACGAGCACGTCACCACCAATTATGGCCGCGGCTCGGTCGTGCCGATCAACACGCCGGTCAAGCTGGTGTCCATGTCGGGCTCGCTCCTGGTGCTGAAGCGCGGCGACACCGGCCAGGAGATCAAGGTGAAGAACGAGGAGAAGTACTCGAAGAAATCGATCAAGGAGATCGCCGCCATCATGCTCGCGGAAGAGAAGACGCCGATCGAGCAGCTCCCGGAGCCGTTCGCCTCCGCCGTGCGCAGCGGCGAGATGCGCAAGGGCATGACCAAGGAGATCGTGCTCATGGCCCGCGGCTATCCGCCCGCGCACGAGACGCCGTCGATCGACAACGACCGCTGGGTCTACTGGTCGAGCCGCTTCGTGAAGCAGACGATCGTCTTCTCCGACGGGCGGCTCTCCGAGGGCCGCGGGATCTTCTGACGGGCGCGCGCCGTCGCGCCGCTCGGGTTTCAGCGCAGCTGCTCCCGTCGCGGCACCACGCACGCGTAGTCGCGGCGTTGCAGTTCCTCCAGCAGGCGGGCGATGCCCGCGACGCGCAGCGATCCTGGCACGGACGGTCCCTCGTGCAGCAGCACGATCGCGCCTGGACGAATGCGGGGCGCGACGCGGGCCACGAGGGCGTCAGGAGCGCGCAGCCGCGAATCGCCACTGCGGATGGTCCAGCCCACGTAGGTGAGGTCGCGGGTGGCGAGCGCCCGGCCGAGGAGGAGGTGCTTGATCCCCACAGGAGCGCGGAACCAGGCGGGGCGCACCCCCAGTCGCGCAAGGCCGTCAAGCGGGGCATCGAGCTCGCGCGCCAGCCGGACCGGGGAGGCGCACCAGAACGAACGGGCCGGATGAGTCTGCGTATGATGCCCGATGTCGTGGCCACGGCGCAGGATGGCGGCGACCAGCTCCGGATGCCGCGCGACGCGTTCGCCGACGACGAAGAACGTGGCGCGGGCCCGATGCCGCTCGAGCAGGTCGAGAAGGCGCGGCGTATCCTCGGGATCGGGTCCATCGTCGATGGTGAGCCACACCTCGCGGCGATCCGTGGCAAAGCGGGTGTGCACGCGGCACAACCCCTGTCCGGCGGGTGCGAAGAGGGCGTGGAGGACCAGCGCGTCCGGCACGAAGAACGCCGCCAGCGCCGCGCCCCGCTGCCCCGCGCCGAGCCACAGTCCGGCCGCCAGCGCCTTGCCGGCCAGTGCGAGGTGGAGGGCGTAAGGGGCGTGGCGCGGGGGCGCACCTGGCGGGTCCAGGACTGGCGCGCGGGGCAGTTCGTGGGACATGGCTCGCAACGGCTGCCGGCGACGCGGATGGCGGGGGATTCGCCGGCGGTCTACCAGGCGCAGAGGGCCGCGACCTGCGCGGCGGAGCCGTCGCGCGTCCATCCGTCCAGCTGGGCCTGGTCCTTCAACTGCTGTCCCCGGGCGCGCGGCACGATGGCGAAGGCGTTGTCCGTTCCCGCCAGCGCGGTCATGTCGCCCCACAGCTTCTCGAATTGGGCAACCGGATACACGTCCTCCTGCCCGTGGCCCCAGCGCTTCTTGACGTCCTTCAGCGTGATGTACGTCTGCACCCGCGCCGCGAGCGTGCGCACGGCGGCGGCGGTGACCGCGGGATCGCCGAGCTGCTCCCGCGTGAGCCCGAACAGCGTCAGCAGCCGGTCGATGTCCACCCAGCACGTGTTGGTGCTGTAATAGGTCAGCGCGAACTCGTCCTCCTCGTTGGGCAGCGCCAGCCCCTCCACCATGCGCAGCCGGCCGTCGACCCGGGCCAGCCCGCCGCCGTGGTCCTCGATCCGCTTCGGGATCACCTCCCAGCCCAGGGTCACGCCCGCCTGGCGCGACCAGCCCAGCAGGGCGGGATCGAGCGTGGCACCGAGCGTGTCGATGTTGTGCACGAGCAGCGTGCGCAGGCCCGGCTGGCGGGCGAGGAGCTGGGCGAGCGTGCCATTCTTGAGCAGGTTGGGGACCTCGAACCAGTGGCCGACGGGATGCAGGCACTGGGCGGGTACGTTGTCGGTGTAGTCGGCCGCCTCGCCCGTCGCGCGCGCCCATCCGGCCAAGGCCGCGCGCACGCTGTCGCGCAGCTTCTCCTTCTGCTCGTCGAGTCGCTGCTGCGCGACTTCCTCCCACGCGAAATGCAGGTCGCGCACCGTCGGCACCAGCCGCAGCCCGATCGAGCGGCCGGGGGAGAGGAGCACCGTGCGCCCTAGGTCGGCGCCGTGTTCCGCCGCCAGGTGCCGCTCGATCGCGCCGTGGGTGAGATGGCTGGTGGTGAAGACGTGCGGGATCTCCACGCCATGGCGCCGGGCGGTGGCGCGCGTCTTGGCCAGGTGCACGTCGATGAAGCTGCGGTGGCGCCCGGCGAACTTCGCGAAGGGATGCAGGCCCTTGACCACGCCCGCTCCCTGGGTCCAGCGGCTGCCGACGCCGGCGGCGAAGGTCACGACCGCGACCTCCCCGCGCCGCAGGGCCTCCTCGCCCGCCGCGCGCAGGTCCGCGGGCGCGGCGGCCGCGGCGAAGAGGTCGCTGGCGGCGACGTCCTCGATGCGCGTGGTCGGGGGCAGCCGGTTCATGGCGAGTCCGATCCGTCCCGCCCTCAGGTCGGCGCGGATCTGCTCGTGCTGGGCGCGGTCAAAGCCGTTCGCCCCCAGCAGTTCGTCGAGCCCGGGTCCGGAGCGTCCGCCGGATTCCGCCGACGGCAGCATGCGGTCCAGCAGACCGGGCAGGGCGGCGCCGAACTCCGGGCGCGTGCGGCCGGCCCGGGCGAACTGCTGCAGGTCGCCGCGTTCGCGGACGCTCAGCGCGCGCACCTCGCGGCGAAGCAGCGCCGGGAGCGCGAGCTGGTAGTAGGCGGGCGGCAGGAGCGCGTCGGCTCCCGCGAACCGTACGGCGACGGACCCTTCCTCATTGATCGCGAATTCGTACACGACCGGATCCATCGCAAACGGCAGCGCGGTCTCGAGCTCGCGCTTGGCCGCGAGCATGATCTCCAGCAGCCGCTGCTGCGCCTCCGCCCGGCGGGCGGGCGCGAAGATGAAGCCCATGCCGCCGCCCGACATGCCGCCGAGCATCCAGAAACCCCAGAAGTCGTCGCCGAACTCCCCGCGGGTGCGCGCGATGATCGCCTCGGTGTAGCGGTTGCTCACCCAGGGGATGATCGTCTGCAGCGGACCGAAGAAGTTCTCCGTCAGCGCCCGGCCGAGGCCGCGAATGTCGCCGGCCGCGAGAAGGCCGAGGATCTCGTCGAGCGTCGCGACGGCGCGCTGGCGCGCGGTCCATTCGGCCTCGCAACGCAGGAGGTACTTCTCCGTGGCCATCTCGAGGATCGGCCCGACGTTCTGGGCCATGCCGCCGTGCACGAGCACCAGCGATTCCTGCAATCGGGCGCGGGCGGCGTCCGGGATGCGGGTGCGATCGAGCACCGTGTGGCGCGGCAGCAGCCGGCCGCGGCTGACCCCGAATTCCGGATCGCCCGGCTGGGCGGGCGCGCCCTCGATCAGCTTGATCCCGGGCCACAAGCCGCCGGAGTCCTGCCAGCCGCCGCCCGAACCTCCGAGCCACTCGCCGAGGATGGCGCGGGCGGCGACGATGCGGCGGTCCGCCTCGGTCATCGGCCCGGTGAGCCCCGCGATCTGGCCCGTGGCGCGCATGCAGACGCCGATGAGGGCGCCGAGCAGGTTGGTGGAAACCGCCAGCCGCGAGCCCTTGGGGATGCGGTTGACGTTGCTCACCAGCTCGAAACCGCGGCCGGGTCCGAACATCGTGGCGAGCAGCGCCGGCAGGCTTGCCCCGGAACGCTCGATGCCCGGCGGCACCACGCCCGCGGCAATCACCGCGGCCTTCAGCAGGCCCAGGTAGTCGCGGCCAAAATCGAAGACATCGTCGAGCGAGGCGAGCTCGGCCGAGGCTTCCAGATCCACGCTGGCCAGGCGGATGACCGGTTCGTCGAGGACGCGGAAGTATGCCTCGATCGGCGGCTGCGGCGCCGCGTCGCGGCCGTGCACGCCGAGGTCGACGGAGATGTTCAGCACCCGCGCGCCCTCCGGGTAGTCCATGCCGAGAAAGAAGATGTCGCTCCAGCCGCAGTGCGTGAGGTCCATGCGGACCGGCGTGCGCTCACGCAGGAGCGGAAACGGCGCGGACGCGTCCTCGCGTTCCAGCAATTCGCGGCGCACGCGCAGCGCCTGGTCGAGCGGGTGGCCGAGGCGGAACATCCAGGCGTTGCCGCGGGTGGAGCGCACCGTGCGACGGACCTGGTCGGCGAGGGTCTGGAACGCCAGGGCCTGGTGGGCCGCGGCGAGCGCGCTCGAAAGCGTGTCGCTCGGGCCCTGCGCCCGCTGCGCGGCGAGGAAGGCCGAGATCGCCTCCTCGAAGCGTCGCTCCAGCAGGTGGCGGAACCCGTCGTACGAGAGGCGGCCGGCGGCTGCCAGCCCGGGCCGGAGGGGCAGGTGATAGCGGTGGATCGTCGCGATGAAGAGCAGCGCGCGCACCCGTCGGTAGAGGTTGGCCTCGTCGCGCCGGTAGGCGTCGAGTGCGTCGCACGCCGCGAGCAGCTCCGCTGCCGTCTTCCCCTCGCACCAGCGGTCGATCGCGAGGTCGCGCACCGCGGGATCGGACGCGGCGATGATGTCGAGCACGCCCGGGCTCATGTGGCGTCGGAGCGAACGGCGAGCAGTTCGACGAGCTGCGACAAGACGCGGTCGCGTTCACGGCCCGAGAGCGACAGGGCGAGCTGGGCAAAGAGAAGTCCGTAAGGCGCGCCGATGTCGAAGCGCCGCCCGGCGATGCTGAACGCGAGGTACCGTCGCCGCGCGGCGAGCGCGTGCAGCGCCGGCGAGAGCCCCAGCGGCTGCTCCGGCGCTGCGAGGCGCTGCGAGTCGAGCAGGTCGTAGATGTCGCGATCGAGCACATGCATCCCGAAGAAACAAAGGTAGAACCCGGCCCGCAGCCCGGGCACCAGCAACTGCTGCTCGGCGACGGTGGGGGTCGGCTTCTCCAGCACCGCTTCGATCTGGTAGAGCGGCTGCGCGCCGCCGACCAGACGGCCGCCCACCGCGCCGAAGGCCGTGAGCTGGCTTTCGCGCGTCGGCTGCACGGCGGAAACGGGCGCGTTCTCGGCCGCCGCCACTTCGAGCAGTTGGCGCGCGCAGCTCGTGGCGCCCTGGGCGACGTGCAGGTGGTCGCCCACGAGATGGAGGAACGGGTCGTCTCCCGTGAAAGCCCGGCCGCAGAGCACGGCGTCGCCGTAGCCTCGCGGGGCGTCCTGCACGATAAAGCGCACCCGGCCGCGCAGGGGGCCGGTGGCCTCCGCGTAAGCGCCTTCGTCACCGGGGCAGACCACCACGCAGAATTCCTCGATGCCGGCGCCGGCGGCTTCCTCGAGCACGACCTGCAGCGCGGATTTCGGCTCGCCATTGGGGTCGATCAGCGTCTGCAGGGGAAGAGTGCGCTGACGCGGATTGGCGGCGGTGACGAGGACTTTGCGGATTCTCATGGGCGCGAGGGCAGGCGGGTTCTCCAGTGACGGGAGTCGGCGGCCCCGTGACAAGTTGCGAATCGCCGTCGGGCCCCGCGCCGTCCGGCCCGGCAGCGTCGGGACCGCGTGGATTTCCCGTAATCCGACGCGGAAACCTGGCACTCGTCACTTGTCACCCGGCACTTCCTCGACTACTTCTGGCCCTCCATGCCGAAGCGTACCGTCGTCCGCAAGTCCGCCGCGCCCCGCGTGTTGGCCGGGACGGTCGACATCACGCGGCAGGTCCACTTCAACGCCGCGCATCGCTTGTTCAACCCGGCGCGCAGCCGGCGCTGGAACGAGGAGAAGTTTGGCCTCTGCGCCAACCCGCATGGCCACGGCCACAATTACGTGCTGGAGGTGACGGTGCGCGGGCTGCCCGATCCGGAGACGGGCTACGTCATGGACCTCTCCGAACTGAAACGAATCTTGCAGCGGGCGGTGGTCGACGTGTGCGATCATCGCAACCTCAACACGGAGGTGCCGTTCCTGCGCGGGGTGATCCCCTCGACGGAGAACCTGGTCATCGCGTTCTGGGGGCGGATCGCGCCCCACATCAAGTCAGGCCGGCTGCACCGCGTGCGGCTGTACGAGACGCCGCGGAATTTTGCGGACTACCACGGTCCGGCCCACGAATAACCCGACTCCGGCGGAGCTCCGCGGCCGTTTCCGGCCCGGTTGTTATCGTCACCAACCGCCGCCGGAGACCCACAAAAACGACATGAGCAAGAAACAACCGATGTACCTGCATCGCTCCGCGAACGGAGCCGAACCGCGCATCCGGCGCGGTTACGATCGCAAGTTCAAGGTGACGCCGGCTTACCGGGCGACGCTGCCCGACATGATGGAGGCGGCTCACGACGCCATCCAGGGCGCGCACGTGCCGATCCAGCAGGTCGGGGTGCACAATTTCAAGTTGCCGCTCAAGTTCCGCACCAAGAAGGGCGAGGTGCTGACGCTCGAGGCGAGCGTCACGGGCACGGTCTCGTTGGAGGCCGACCTGAAGGGGATCAACATGAGCCGGATCGTGCGCTCCTTCTACGAGCACAAGGACGAGGTCTTCACCGGCGAGTGGATGGGTCGGATCCTCAAGGCCTACCTGCGCAACGTGCGCAGCAAGGACGCGCGGCTGAAGGTGAGCTTCTCGTATCCGATGCTGCATCGCAGCCTGCGCAGCGGGCTCGAGGGCTATCAGTTCTACGACGTGGCCTTCGAGGGGGTCATGACGCACGAGGGGACCTACCGCCGTTTCATCCACTTCGACTTCGTCTACTCCTCCGCCTGCCCCTGCTCCGCCGAACTTTCGGAGCACGCGCGCGACCAGCGCGGTACCTACACGGTGCCGCATTCGCAGCGCAGCAAGGCGCGGGTCGTGATCGAGGAGGCGCCGGGCCGCCGCATCTGGATCGAAGACGTGCACCGGCTCTGCCTGGAAGCGCTGCAGACCGAGACGCAGGTGATGGTGAAGCGCGAGGACGAGCAGGCGTTCGCCGAGCTCAATGGCGCGTACCTCAAATTCGTCGAGGATGCCGCGCGCCTGCTTTATCGCGCGTTCGATGCCGACCGCCGGGTGAGGGATTTCCGCCTCGCCTGCTCGCACCTCGAGTCGCTGCATTCGCACGACGCGGTGAGCGTGATCTGCAAGGGCGTGCGCGGAGGCTTCTCGGCGGATTTCATGGATTTCGGCTCCCTGGTTTGCTGACTCGAACCTCCGTCATGAAGCCGCCGGTCGTACTGGTCACGGGCGCGTCGCAGGGCATTGGCGCCGCGATCGCGCGGGCGTTTGCCCGGGAGATCCCCGGCGTCCGGCTGGCACTGGTCGCGCGCAGCCTGGCCAACCTGCGCCGGGTCGCCGCCGTGTGTGCGCGAAGCGGCGCGAACGTCGAGGTATTTTCCTGCGACGTCGCCGCGGAGGAGCCCGTGGCGTCGATGACCGCGGCCGTGCTGCGCCGTTTCGGGAGGGTCGATGTGCTGGTGAACAATGCCGGCAGCTTCGCGGGCGCCCCTTTCACGGAGCTCTCCGTCGCGCAATTCGACGCATTGATCGCGGCGAACCTGCGCAGCGTGTTCCTCGTTTCCCGCGCCTTTGCGCCGCAGATGATCGCGCGGGGCGCGGGAGATATCTTCATGATGAGCTCCATCGCCGGGCTGGTCGCGTATCCCGGGGGAGCGGGGTACTCGGCCGCGAAGTTCGGGGTGACTGGACTGAGCAAGGTCATCCGGGCCGAACTGAAGGAAAAAGGGGTGCGCGTGTGCTGCGTCTTCCCGGGCGCCACGGTGTCGCCATCGTGGCGGGGGAGCGGCGTCCCTGCCGGGCGCATGATGCCGGCGAGCGACGTCGCCCGGGCCTTCCTGGACGTTTACCGGCTCAGCCGTCGTACGGTGGTGGAAGAGATCGTACTTCGCCCGCAGCGGGGAGATGTCTGAAGGCCGCCCGCGGGCGCCGTGCCCCGCCGTTACGTCGAAAGTCACGGACTGACAACATTCGGCGCGATCGCCGCTGCTTCCGGACCTTGTCTGTGGGCAGCGACGGACGCTCCGGCCACGCTGCCAGGACATGAGGTTCGCAATTTGCACGACCCTCGAAATCCGATCGTGCGAAAAACCAGAAAAATCGTCCCAAGGATCGATGGAACTAATCTCAGGTTATTGAAGACCAGTATCTTGCTGCGGGGAGGCGAGCGTGGCACGCGTGTCGCTAAAGCAGGAGGGTATGAACACCGCACACGCTTTCGGGTTTTTGGTCACGGGTCTGGGAATGCTGCTGCTGCCGGCGGTGGCGCCGGGGTGGTTTGTCCGCCTCGCGAGCGACGGTTCGAGCGCGCGGGAAATTTGGGTTCAGGTCATGGGCCTGGTGAACATCTCCATCGGCCTCGCGGGCGTGGTCCATCACGGGATCCTGCCCTGGCTGTCCGCGGTGCGTGCGACCCTGCAGGCGCGGGCGCAGGAGTGGACTCCTGCCGCGCTGCCCGAGCGTGCCGGCGCCTTGGCCCGCGCGGCCGGGCTACAGCAGCGTGCCTTGGTCGCCACTGGCCGGCCTGAGGCCGACGGCGTGGTACCCTTTGGCCGTCAGCACCCGGCCCTGCGGCGTCCGCTGCAGGTACCCTTCCTGAATCAGAAACGGTTCGTGGACTTCCTCGAGGGTCTCCGCCTCCTCGCTCACCGCGACGGCAATCGTGCTCATGCCCACGGGGCCTCCCCGGTAGTTTTCCGCCATTATCCGCAGCATCCGTTTGTCCATCTCGTCCAGGCCGGCGGCGTCGATTTCGAGCAGTTCCAGCGCGGCAGCGGCCACGGGCTGCGTGATGTGGCCCCGCGCCCGCTCCTGCGCAAAGTCGCGCACGAAGTGAATGAGGTTGTTGGCGATTCGCGGCGTGCCGCGTGACCGGGCGGCGATCTCCTGGGCGCCGCCGGCGTCGATCTCCACTCTTAGCAGCGTGCAACTGCGGCGGACGATCGACTCGAGCGTGGCGCGGTCGTAGTAGTCGAGCCGGGTTTGGAGCGTGAACCGTGAGCGCAGGGGGGCGGTAAGCAGTCCGCTGCGCGTCGTGGCCCCCACCAGCGTGAAGCGGGGAATGGTGAGCCGGACGCTGCGGGCGTTGGGACCCTGGTCGATCATGATATCGAGCCGGAAATCCTCCATGGCCGAGTACAGATACTCTTCGACGGTCTTGGGAATGCGGTGGATCTCGTCGATGAACAGCAGGTCGCGTTCCTCGAGGTTGGTGAGCAGGCCGGCGAGGTCCCCGGCCTTTTCAATCACGGGGCCGGAGGTGACGCGGACGCTCTTGCCCAACTCGTGGCCCAGGATGAAGGCGAGGGTGGTCTTTCCCAGGCCTGGCGGGCCGGAGAGCAGGATGTGGTTCAGCGGTTCGCCGCGCCGCTTGGCCGCTCCCACCATGACCTGCAGCCGCTCCAGCGTCTTGGGCTGACCCGCGAAATCGGCGAACGTCAGCGGCCGGAGCGCCGCCTCTTCGCGTGTAACCGGCGTCGCCAGCGCGCCGGTGATGTAGCCGAGGCCCTTGGCCGGGCTGGAAGCCGCAGGGGTGGAACGAGGTGCGGGGGAACTCACGGCAGGGATAGGCGGCCAGGCGGGTCGATGGCGGAGTTTTCAGCGAGCGGCGGGTGCGTCGCAATGCGCAATTGGCTCAGCGCCATTCCACGTCGGCGCCGAGCGTGCGGAGGTTTTCAACGAACTTCGGGTGCGCGCGCTTGATGGTGTCGGCGTTCTTCACCACGGAGCGCCCGGGAATGCTCGCCGCCACCATGTACAGCGCGACGGCGGCGCGGATGATGTACGGCGCGTCCACGGTCGCCGCGCGGAGCGGCCGGTCGCCGAAGACGATGATGCGGTGCGGATCGCTCACGACGACGTGGGCGCCGAACTTCGAAAGCTCGGGCATCCACGTGAAGCCGCCCTCGTAGACCTTGTTCCAGAACTGGATCGCCCCCTTGGCGCGCACCGAGAGCGCGATCATGCAGGGCAGCAGGTCGACGGGAAAGTAGGGCCAGGGTGCGGCTTCGATCTTGGGCAGGAGGTTGCTGGTGAACGGCGCCTCGATTTCGAGCGACTGGTGGCGGCGGACGTGAGCAGTCGTGCCCTCGTGGTCGACCTTCACGCCGAGTTTCTGGAACGCCCGCGTCATCAGGTCGAAATGATGCGGCAGCGAGTGGCGCACCTTCACCTCGCCGCCCGTGATCGCGCCGAGGGCGAGGAAGGTGACCACCTCGTGATGATCGGTGTTGATCGTGAACGTGCCGCCGTGCAGGCGCTCGACGCCCTCGACCACGAGCTTGCTCGTACCCAGGCCGGAAATACGGGCGCCCATGCCCGCGAGCACGGTGCAGAGATCCTGCACGTGCGGTTCGCTGGCGGCGTTGATCAGCGTCGATTCGCCCTGGGCGAGCGCCGCGGCCATCACGAAATTCTCCGTGGCGGTGACGGACATGTAATCGGGCCAGTGCCGCGCGCCGCGAAAACCGTGCTCGAGGCGGAGGGTCAGGTCGTCGCGCTGGGAGATGCGCGCGCCGAGGCGTTCGAGAATTTCCAGGTGCGGATCCAGCTCCCGGATGCCGAGCGAACAGCCCTTGGCGTTGGTCGGCAGGGAGATTCGCTTCATCCGGTGCAGCAGCGGGGCGAAGAGCAGCACCGACGACCGCATGCCGGACGGCAGTTCGCCGGCCATCCGCTCCGGATCGAAGGTGGAATGGTCGAGCGCGAGGGAACCGGCCACGCGGTCCCACGCCACCTTCGATCCCTGCTCGTGGAAGAACGTGACAAGCTTCTCGACATCCGTGATGTCAGGGACGTTCAGCAGTGCGACGGGCTCGTCGGTGAGCAGCGTCGCGCAGAGGATGGGCAGGACGGAGTTCTTGTTGCCGGACGGCGTGATGGTGCCGGAGAGCGGTTTGCCGCCATTGACGATGAGATCGGCCACGGAGGAGCTTGGAGTTGAAGCGGACCGGGATTTCAGCGGACCGGTGAAATGAAAAAGGCGTCTTCCGCATTGGCGGAAAACGCCTTTGAAATGCGCGCGGGGTCGCGCGCGTCGCAAGGTTTAACGTGAACGATGACGGGACATTTCCCGCGCCTCAGATCGCGCCGCCACCCTGCTGGCCCTCGGGCCTGGGATTGCGATCGCCGCCTTCGCCGCGAAAGCGTCCGCGCCCGCCGCGCCCGCCGCGCCGGCGGCGGCGGCGGCGGCCACCGTCCTCTCCGCCCTCGCGAGGCTCGCCCTCCGGCCCGCGACTCTCGCCGCGGAACCCGCCGCGGTCTCGACCGCCCCGGTGTCCACCCTGGCCGTGAGGCCGGTCACCCTCGGGCCGGGACTCGGCGGCCGGCGTTTCGCCGGCGGGCTTGCCGCCGAAGATGCCTTTCAACCAGCCGACGAAGCCGCCGGCCTTCTTTTCCGGCTCGGGCTGCGGCTGGGGCCGGCGCTCCGCCTGATGCCCGTGGCCGCGGGCCTCGCCGCGGCGGTGCTCGCGCGGTTCGCGGCCTTCACGCGGCTCGCGGGGCTCACGCGGTTCGCGCGGCTGGCGCGGTTCAAACGGCTTGCCTTCGCGACCCTCGCGGGACTCGCGTCGCTCGCGCGGCTGGAAGGTGCGGCGTTCGTCGGCGCGCGGCGCCGCGGGCTCGGGAGCGTTTGCGTCCCAATGGACCGAGGAACGGCGCGGGCTCTCCGGCGGCAGGATCTTGAGCTCCGGCTTGAACTCGGGCTGCGGCGCGTCGGTTTCCCCGCCATTCGACTTCTCCGCGGCGTCGAGCGAAGCGGACGATTCGGGGATCGGCGAACGGGCCGGAGCCTGGGCTGCCTCCTCGGTGGCGGCCGAGGGAGAGGGCAGGGGGACGGCGGGGGGTTCCGGCTCGTTCGGGCGGGGCGTGCTCACCGACGTCTCGCCGGTGAACGGGTTCTTGTATTCGGACTGCGGCGCGATCACCGCCACGGCAGACGGCTTGAAGCCGCTCGGGACGGCGGGGGCGCTGGCGGACGCGGCGGCGGCGGTCGGGCGTTTGCCTCGGGCGAGGCCGGAGCCACGGGTGGCCCCGAAGGCGCCGGCCGCGGTGGGAGCGGCAGCCGCCGGGGCGGCCGGGACGCTCTCAGCCGACGCGGCGGCGGGCGAGTCGGCGGGGGCCTCGGAGGGCGCGCCGGACTTCTCTGGTTCTGACATGTGTGTGCTTTCTTTGGATGAGGCCGGCTGGCATCACCGCCCTTTTCGCGAAACGAGGAAGAGCGGGAGAGCGGCCATGGTTGGAACTGCACCCGGAGCGCGGGGTCGCGCTCGACGTGTGCGAGGAAATGCGACCCTCGCCGAGGCACGACGGAGTGGCAAGAGGCATTTGAACGTCCCGCCCCGTCGGCTCCGCCCAACCGATTTCGTGTCGAGCAATTCCTTGCCTCCCGGCTGCCCCTCCCGCCAGTTTCGCCCCATGGACAAGCTCGAGGCGATCTTCCAGATGCAGGATGCCCTTAACCGTCGTATTGGCGTCAACTTGCCGCCCCCGACGGACGAGGAGAAGGCCAAATGGATCCTGAATTACACCCGCGCGATGCAGCAGGAGACCGCCGAACTCATCGACAGCGTGCCCTGGAAGTGGTGGGCCAAGTACCAGAAGTTCGACGAGCAGAACGCCAAGGTCGAAGTCGTCGACCTGTTTCACTTCCTGGTGTCGCTGGCCCAGACGCTCGGCATGACTGCCGACGACGTCTACCAGGCGTATTTGAAGAAGAACGCTGTCAACCATGCCCGCCAGGAAAGCGGATATGTGAAGAAGGACGACGCCGACTCCAAGCACATCTGAGGCCGGCGGCCCGCTTCGCTCAGCGCGAGACCACGAATGCGGCCGTCACATCCACCGCGGTGTGCCCGTCTTCGACGATGGAGGCCCTGAGCTTGAGCTTGGCCTTGCCGTAGCGCGTAAGGGCTTCCTTGAACTCGGAGATCACCGCCTGAGCTGGCCGCTCGCAGATCGCGCGCAGGTCGCCCAGCACCGGACGGCGGTACGCCGCCCGGCTTTCCTTCACGACGATGCGCCACTCGGCCTTGTCGGCGCCCTTTTCGTTCTTCATCAGTTCCCACACGACCCCGTAGCCGGCAAGCGTCGCCAGTGAAACCAGGCTCCCGCCGAAGGCCGTGTTGAGCGAATTCCGGTTCTGCTCCTTCGGCGCACGCAGCACCAGCGAGCGGTCGTCGCTCACCTCCACGCCGACGCCCATCGCCTTCGCGAGCGGAATCATCTCGTGCAGGAAAAGTTCAAGCGCCGGGACCTTGACCGATTTCATTCCGGCGCAACTTGAAGGCTTTTCCGGGTGCCGTCAAAGCCTCTGCGGTTTGGCGGACGGGTCTTGAGGATTTTCTCACGTTTGACGCCTCGGGACGCTTGCTCTCACTCCCGGCATGCTCGCTCCCGGACAAAAACCCGACCTTGGCATCCGGCTCAAGGTCCTGCGCGACGGCGCGGTCAAAGAGGTGACACTCGGCGAGTTGCTGCGGCGGCGCACGATCGTGTCGGTTTACATGAAGAACAACACGCCAAGCTGCGACCGGCAGAACGCCAGCCTCGGCACCCACCTCGCAGAATTCGACCGGGCGGGTTATGACGTGGTGGCCCTCAGCCGCGACACCTGCGGCTCCCACGCCCGCTACGCCGCCCGCCACGGCCTCGGCCATACCCTCGCCAGCGATCCGGAAGACCGGTTTTCCCGCGCGCTGGAGGCGGTGATTGAAAAATCCCTGTACGGGAAGAAATACCTCGGCCCCGCCCGGGCCGCCTACGTGCTCGCGGCCGACGGGACACTGCTCGCCGTGATCGAGAAAGTGGATACGACCGACCATGCCGCGCAGTTGCGGGCCGTGATCAAGAAACTCTGAAATCGGCGCCGCGTCACCCCGCTGGGTCGCCCCGGGCCGCCGCGGCCGGCATGCTGCCGCGGCTTTCCTCACTCTGCCATGCCCTATTCTTCCTCCCGCTTTCGCTGGCTCAAACGCGTCATGGCGGGCGTGGCGCTGGTGGTGTGGATCTGGATCGAGGTTCGCCGGCCGCCTTCCGGGGCATGCACTCCCGTCGTCGTGCGCGTCGGTCCCTCCTCATCCTGGGTCGACCCGGCCCGTGCGAAACCGCCGGCGACGGTCCGCGCGGGACTTGCGTCCCCCTGGCTCACCCGCGCGTCGCTGCCGCCCGGCGCGGAGGCTGGAACTCCACCGGGACTTCCGGCCTCGCACTTCGCGTGGGTTCGCGTCGATCCGGCTCTCGGGGCGGACAAGCACTCTCCGTTCTGGCGTCCGCCCGGCGCCGGGCGCCTCGAGGTGCCGCTGCCGGAGGGAGGTGTGGCTCGGGTCGTGATCGAGGGCAGCGAGATGCTGGGTCCCGACCGCTTCATCAGCCGCGGACACGTGGAGGATCGTCCGGCCATCCGGATGTACGCGGCATGGCACCGCGGCTTTTTTCATCTCACCCTTGAGGACGCCGGCGGCGGCGGGGTGGTGCTCCACCCCGCGGCCGTGGGCGGAGGATGGCTTTATCGCGTGGCGAGCGAGCGCGTCGCCCCTTGTGGAGGCACGCGGCCGCCGCCGCGCTCCGCGGCGCCGGCGCGCGCGGGCGCACCTTCGGCAACGTCCGCGCCGGTCGTCCGCGCGGCGGCGGACGATCCGCAGGCGGCTCTGGTCGACTTGTTGCTGCTCTACACGCCGTCCGTCCTGCCGGCCATGGCGGCCGGGGAACGGGCGGCGGCGGTGCAGCCCGTGTTCGACGTGGCAGTGGCGCGAGTCAACGACACCTTCGCCGCGAGCCTGGTCTCCACCCGTATCCGATTGGTGGGCACGGCGGAGGCCCGTTATGACGAGTCGGGCAGCGCGGCCAATCGCGTGCAGGATGATGCCCTCACCGCGCTGTATCTGGACGACGACGGCCGCATGGATGACATTCACGCGCTGCGCGACGCGGTGGGGGCCGACGTCGTCGCGCTCGCCGTCGGCCGGTCGGACTTCGCGAGCAGCGGGCTCAGTTTCCTGCTCGCGGACGTCGCTGCGCCGGGCAACGACCGCTTCGCCTTCTCGATCGTGCACTATGGCTCGATCGCGGGCACGAGGGTGCTCGCGCATGAGCTGGGCCATGTGTTCGGCTGCGCCCACGATCGCGAGAACGCGGGCGCGCCCGGCGCCTTCGCCTACAGCCACGGCTACCGGTTCGTCGGGGCCGACGGACGCCAGTACCGCGACCTCATGGCGTATCCGCCAGGCACCGAGCTGCCGTTCTTCTCCAATCCGGACCTCGTGGCGCCGGCGCCTGCGTCCGCGCCCCTGGGCATCGCCGCTGGATTGCCGGGAGAATCGAACTCCGCCCGTACCATCGAACGCACCGCCCACGTGACCGCGGCCTACCGCCTGCAGACGCGGGCTCCGGCGGGACAGGGCAACCTGATCAACGTCGCGACGCGGGCCTTCGTCGGACCCGACGACGCGGTGTTGATCGGCGGCTTCGTGCTCAACGGCGCGGAGCCGAAGACCGTGCTGGTCCGGGCCGCAGGTCCCGCCCTGGCCGGCTTCGGCGTGGCCGACCCGCTCGTCGATCCCGTGCTGCGCGTCTTCGGTGCCGCCACGCTCGTCGCGGAAAACGACCAATGGAGCCTGCCTGGGGGGCCGGGTGCTCCGGCGCCGGCCGCGGCCGTCGGGCAGGCGGCGGCGCAGGTCCGCGCGTTTGCATTTCCTCCAGGCAGCGCCGACGCCGCGGTGCTCGTCACCCTGCCTCCCGGGGCCTACACCGCGGTGGTCGAAGGGGCCGGCGGAGCGACGGGCGCGGCGCTGGTCGAAGTCTATGAAATCGGTCGCAACTCCGGCCGGATCGTCAACCTGGCCACCCGCGGTTTCGCGGCGGGCGCCGGCCGCGAGATGGTGGGAGGTTTCGTCGTGGAGGGCGCTCCCGGAGCGACCAAGCGCGTGCTGCTCCGCGTGCTCGGGCCGACGCTCGGGCGCGCGCCTTACTTCCTCACCGGCGTTCTCGACGATCCGGTGCTTGAACTTCGCAGCGCCGCAGGCGAGGTGCTGCTGACCAGCGACGACTGGAGCGCCGATTCGATCGGCGGGGCGAGTGCGGAGAACGACTTCCGACCGCGGGTGGAGTTTCACGACGAGATGCGCATCGCCGCCACGGGCTATGCACCGCCGAATCGACGCGAGCCCTGCCTGCTGGTCGATCTGCCTCCCGGGAACTACACGGCCATCGTGCGACCTTTCGAACGCCGCAGCCACGACCCGCAGACCGATCAGCCCGCTGTGGCCGGGGTGGGGGTGCTCGAGGTGTACGAAATCTCACCCTGAGCGTCCGCGGGCGAACAGCAGGCGAGACGGTAAACCGCCACGTCTGAGCTCCGCGGAAACTCCGGCACCGCGACGCGGCGCAGGCCGGCACGGGGCCGGGCCGGGCGGGCCGCCGGTCTCGTCGCCACCCGCGGCATCCCTTGATGCCGCATTTTCGATTTGCGCCGTCGTCCGAATCGCGGAGCGTTCCGGCGTCCAGCGCGAACCTCGTCGCGACCGGACCCTTCAACCCAAACCTCCTTCCTCGGACCCGAGGCTTCATCGCCATGCGAAAAGCACCCAAGTCCACGACCGCCTGTCCGCAGGTTTTCCGACGTGGGGAAACTGCGGAGGCGGTGTGAAGACGATCCTCGAATTCACCCGCGCCAAGCGCGAACAGCAGCCAATCGTGATGATCGCGGTCTACGACGCGCTGATGGCGCGGCTCGTGGCTGCTTCGCCCGCTGATGCCCTGCTGGTCGGCGATAGTGTCGCGATGGTCGTGCACGGCCACCCTTCGACCCTTCACGCGACCACGGAGATGATGGCGCTCCACGTGGCCGCCGTGCGCCGTGGCGCGCCGGACCGGGTGATCGTCGCGGACATGCCCTTTCTCACCGTGCGGCGGGGCACCGCCGTCGCCGTCGCCGCCGCCGGACAGCTCATGCAGGCCGGCGCGACCGCGGTGAAGGTCGAGGGTGTCGCGGGCCATGAGGACGTGATTTCCCATCTCGTGGGAAGCGGCATTCCCGTCATGGGACACCTGGGCCTGACGCCGCAGTCCGTGCATCAACTGGGCGGATACCGCCTGCAGGGCCGTGACGCCGCCGGCGGGGCGCGCCTGCAGGAGGAGGCTGCGCGGTTAGAGGCGCTGGGGGCCTTCGCGCTCGTCCTCGAATGCATGCCGGCAAGCCTCGCCGCGGAGATCACCCGGGCGCGCGCGATTCCGACGATCGGCATCGGCGCCGGCGCGGGCACCGACGGGCAGGTGCTCGTGGGCTCGGACCTGCTCGGCCTCGACCCGAGTTTTCAGCCGCGCTTCGTCCGCCGCTACCTCAACGGCCACGAGCTGGTCGGCGAGGCGTTCGAGCGCTTCGCGCGCGATGTGCGCACGGCGCAGTTTCCTGCGAGCGCGGAGGTGCTGGCATGACGCCGCTCATCTCGTCGCTGGCCGCCTGGCGGGAACTGCGGAGTTCGCCCGCGTGGGCGGGGAAATCGGTGGGTTTCGTGCCCACGATGGGGGCGCTCCACGGCGGACACCGTTCGCTGCTCGAGCGGGCGCGCGCGGAGAATGAACGCGTGGTGCTCTCGATTTTCGTCAATCCCACGCAGTTCAGCGACCCGGTCGACCTGGCGAACTATCCCCGCACGCTGGAGGCCGACGTGGCGCTGGCCGGCGATCGCGTCGACGCGGTCCTGGCTCCCCCGCCCGAGGAATTTTACGTCGATGGTTACCGGTATCGCGTGACGGAGACGGAATTCAGCCGACGCTGGGAGGGCGCGCATCGCCCCGGACACTTCGACGGCGTCCTTACGATCGTGCTGAAGCTTCTCAACGCGGTGCAGCCGGCGCGTGCCTACTTCGGCGAGAAGGACTGGCAGCAACTGCAACTGGTCCGCGGCATGGTGGAGGCATTGTTCGTCCCGGTGCAGGTCGTGGCGTGCCCGACCGTGCGCGAACCGGATGGCCTGGCCATGAGTTCGCGCAACCGGCGGCTCTCCGACCTGGGTCGCAAGCATGCGGCCGAGTTTCCGCGCGCCCTCCGCACGGCTCGCGACGCCGCGGCCGCCTCGGCCTATCTGCGCGTGCGCGGCTTCGAGGTGGACTACGTCGAGGACTACCAGGGGGTGAGGCTCGGCGCCGTGCGCATCGATGGAGTGCGTCTGATCGACAATGTCCGGCTCTAATATCCTCTTCATCCTCACGGGCTCGATCGCCTGCTACAAGGCGTGCGACGCGATTTCCCGGCTGGTGCAACGCGGCCATCGCGTGCGCACCGTGGCGACGGCGTCCGCGCTGCGCTTTGTCGGCACCGCCACACTCGAGGGCCTCACCCGCGAGCAGGTGGCAACCGATCTCTTCGCCGAGGGTCACGCCCTGGACCACATCGGTCTCGCTCGCTGGGCGGATGTCACGCTGGTGTGTCCCGCGTCGGCCGACCGCCTGAACCGGATGGCCGCCGGGCTCGGCGACGACCTGGCGGGCGCGCTGCTGCTTGCCCACGACTGGACGCGCCCGCTGTTGCTCGCGCCGGCGATGAATCCCTCGATGTGGCGGCATCCCGCGACGGTTGCATCCGTGCGCACGCTGCGTTCGTGGGGCGCCCGGTTCATCGAGAGCGGCTCCGGTCGCACGGCCTGCGGCGAGGAAGGAGAGGGAAGGCTCGCCGAACCTGCGGATATCGTCGCCGCCGTGGAGGCGGCGACGGGCGTGGCACCGCCGCCCGGCTGACTCGCGCGCCACTTCGTATTTTCCAGCCATGCTCCTCTGTCTCGATATCGGTAATTCGCAGATCCACGGCGGCGTGCACGATGGCACCTGGCGCGTGCAGTTCCGCAAGACCACGCACCCGCTGGGCTCGGCCGACGAGTTTGGCGTCTTCTTCGCCACCGTCCTGCGCGAGAATGGTGTCGACCCGCGCGCGGTGCGTCGTGTCGCCGTCTGCTCGGTCGTCCCGCAGGCGCTGTATCCGGTGCGGCGGGCATGTGTGCAGTACCTCCAGAGCGATCCGTTCGTGTTGCAGGCGGGGGTGAAGACCGGCCTCAAGGTGAAATACCGCAACCCGCATGAGGTGGGCTCCGACCGCATCGCCGCGGCCATCGGTGCCGCACAGTTGCGCCCGGGCAGCAACGTGATCGTGGTTGATTGCGGCACCGCCACGACCTGCGACGTGGTGACGGCGGGTGGCGATTATCTCGGCGGCGCCATCCTCCCCGGCGTGGGCATCTCCGTGGATACGCTCGCAGGCCGGACTGCGAAGCTCCCGGCGGTGGAAATCGCGCGTCCCAGCGTGGCCCTCGGCCGGTCGACGATCGAGAGCATCCAGTCCGGCGTGTACTTCGGCCATGCCGGCGCCATCCGCCGGCTCGTCGAGGAACTCTCGCGGGAGGTCTTCGGCGGGTCACCGCCCGCCGTCATCGGCACGGGTGGCTACGCCCACCTCCTCGAGCCCGAGCGGCTGTTCGACCAGATCGTGCCGGAGCTGGTGCTGATCGGCCTCAAGCAGGCGGAAGCGTGGAGTCGCGACAGTCACGCCGCGGGTGTGACGCAATGACCTGGACGGCGGCAGCGATGGCACGGCGCCGCGCCAAGCTGGCCGCTGATGGCACACCCACCCGCGATTTGCCCGGGGAGCGCGGGTGTGCCAGCGTTGGCGCGGGGATTGCGAAACGGAGGCAACATGGACTTCGCCAAACTTACCCAGATGTCGCGCCAGGCGGTCACGGAGGCACAGAGCATCGCCCGCCGTTTCTCGAACAATGAGGTGGATACTTGGCATTTGCTCGCCGCACTCGCGGGACAGGAAAGCGGCCTCGTGCCCGGCCTGCTCGAGAAACTCAACGTCGGCCCCGGCGCGTTTCAGCTGGCGGTGGAACGTGAGCTGGAGCGGCTCCCCAAGGTCAGCGGCGCGGTCGACACCTCCAAGGTGTATGTGACGCAGGCGGTGAACGATGTGCTCACTCGCGCGGAGGAGGAGGCGGGAAAGCTCAAGGATGAATTTGTCTCGGTGGAACACCTCCTCCTCGGGCTCATCGACGTGAGCCGGCCCGAAGGGTTGAAGAAGCTGCTGCAGAGCTTCGGGCTGGATCGCCGCAAGGTGCTCGGCGTGCTCAAGGACGTGCGCGGTTCCCAGCGCGTGACGACGGATAACCCGGAAGCCACGTACCAGGCGCTCGAGAAGTATGGCATCGACCTGGTTGCGCAGGCGCGCAAGGGAAAGATGGATCCCGTCATTGGTCGCGATGAGGAGATCCGGCGGACGATCCGCATCCTCTCCCGCAAGACGAAGAACAACCCCGTGCTGATCGGCGAGCCGGGCGTGGGCAAGACCGCCATCGTCGAAGGCCTCGCCCAGCGGATCCTCCGGGGCGACGTGCCGGAGGGGCTCAAGGACAAGACGATCTTCTCGCTCGACATGGGCGCGCTTGTCGCGGGCGCCAAGTATCGCGGCGAGTTCGAGGAGCGGCTGAAGGCCGTCCTCACGGAGATCAAGCAGAGCGAGGGCCGCATCCTTCTCTTCATCGACGAGCTCCATGTCATCGTCGGAGCCGGCAAGACCGAGGGGGCGATGGATGCCGGCAACCTGCTGAAGCCGATGCTGGCGCGCGGCGAGCTGCATTGCATCGGCGCCACCACGCTGGACGAATACCGCAAGCACATCGAGAAGGACGCCGCGCTGGAGCGGCGCTTCCAGCCGGTCGTGGTCGACCAGCCCGGCGTCGAGGACGCGATTTCCATTCTGCGCGGATTAAAGGAGCGGTTCGAGCTGCACCACGGCGTTCGCATCCAGGATAACGCGCTGGTGAGTGCGGTCGTGCTTTCCAACCGCTACATCAGTGACCGCTTCCTGCCCGACAAGGCGATCGACCTCGTCGACGAGGCCTGCGCGATGATCCGGACCGAGATGGACTCGATGCCGCAGGAGCTCGACGAGCTCACGCGCCGCGTGCTGCGACTCGAGATCGAGGAGACGGCGCTGGCCAAGGAACGCGACGAGGCGAGCAAGCGGCGGCTCGAGACGCTGCGGAAGGAGCTGGCGGAGGCGCGCGAGGGCGCGAGCGCGTTGAAGCTCACCTGGGAGAAGGAGAAGGCCGCGATCGAGAAGACGCGCAAGCTGCGGGAGGAAATCGAGGCGCTGAAGCTCGAGATGCAGAAGGCCGAGCGCGCGTACGATCTGAGCAAGGTGGCGGAGCTGCGGCATGGCCGGATCCCGCAGTTGGAAGCCGAGCTTAAGCGACTGGAACAGAAGGGGCACGACCGGCAGAGCACGCTGTTCAAGGAGGAGGTCTCGGACGAGGAAATCGCCGAGGTCGTGTCGAAGTGGAGCGGCGTGCCGGTTACCCGGCTGGTCGAAGGCGAGAAGGAAAAACTTCTCCGCCTCGAGGACGTGCTGCAC
>ERZ761602.1254-NODE-1254-length-47262-cov-7.442011_pt1 | contig 47262 bp, 45 predicted proteins | sample MGYA00512165_ERZ761602 | MGnify/ENA primary metagenome ERZ761602 (study PRJEB28899, sample SAMN02445085) | bioreactor sludge metagenome | biome: EBPR sludge; isolation source: Thorneside wastewater treatment plant | place: Australia: Brisbane, Thorneside...
CCATAGGGTAAGGGGTAAGGGGTAAGGGGTAAGGGGTAAGGGGAAGATCTTTTCCTGTCGCCGGAAATCCGTGGACCTGCGGCGGCGGCGAGGCTTCCCTGCTCCCCGTTCCCGCTCACCCTCTGGCACAAACCCTGCATCTCCGCCGGCGACCGCATTTCTCGCCAGTCGCCGGCTCCAAGGCGACGGCGGGAGACGGAGAAATGCGGCTAAAGAACGGTCGCCGCGGGCCGTTACTGGAACTGCACAGGCGGGTTGCCATCCGGCATACCGGGTGGCAACCCGCCCGATGCCCTTTTGCGGAAAGGGCGCGACAGGAGACACGGCAATGGCAGACTACTCGCTGGGTTACGGCGGCATCGGTTCCGGCCTGGACATCACCGGGATGGTGGAACAGTTGGTCGCGGCCGATCGCAAGCCCGCCGACACCCGCCTCAACCGCATCGAGAGCCAGGCCAAGTTCAAGCTGTCCGCCGTGGGCACCGTCAGTTCGGCCTTCAGCAACCTGGACACCGCGCTCAAGGCGCTCAAGTCGGCCACCGCCTTCGACGTGCGCTCGGTGAAGTCCGGCACCGACACGGTGCTGGCCGCCGGCGTGGCCAGCGGCACGCCCAACGGCACCTACCAGGTGGAGGTGGTCTCGCTGGCCACCGCCAACAAGTGGATCGCCAACAGCCCGCTGGCCGCCGGCCAGACCTTCGGCGCCGGCCAATTGACGCTGAGCGTGGGCGGCGAAACCCTGTCCATCGACATCGCCGAGGGCGCCACCCTGCAGGACGTGCGCGGCGCCATCAACGAGGCCGGGCGCAGCAAGGGCGTGCAGGCCAGCGTGCTGACCTCCAACGACGGGCAGTACCTGTCGGTGTCTTCGGACAAGACCGGCGCCGCCAACGGCATCTCCCTGGGCTTCGCCTCCGGCGGCGGCGACCTGCAGGCGCTGGTGGCCAGCATGCAGGAGCGCGTGCCCGCGGCCGACGCTGAAGTGCGGATCGACGGCCTGACCGTCACCGCCAGCACCAACAAGATCACCGAGGCCGTGCCCGGCCTGACCCTGGACCTGAAGACCCAAGGCACCAGCACGGTCACCGTGTCCACCGACACCGCGGCCGCGGGCAAGCTGATCCAGGATTTCGTCACCGCCTACAACGCGGCGATCACCGCCATCGCCAGCGCGACCAAGTACAACGCCGAGACCAAGGAACCCTCCGCCCTGACCGGCGACGCGCAGATGCGCAGCGCCTCGGGCCAGTTGCGCAACGTGATGGGCAACCTGCTGGGCGAACTGTCCGCCCAGGGCCTGGACGCCGCCAAGCTGGGCCTGCAGACCAAGGGCTATCCCTCTTCCGACGGCACCCTGGTCTTCGACAGCAGCAAGTTCACCGCGCTGCTGGCCAACGAGCCGGAAAAGGTGCGCACCGCCTTCACCGGCGACGGCGCCTTCGCCGGCAAGCTGCAGACCGCCATCGGCAGCTACATCGGCAGCGACGGCGCCTTCACCCTGCGCAGCAACGGCCTGAACGCGCAGATCAAGGACGTGGCCTCGCAGCGCAAGGCGCTGGACGCGCGCATGGAAGCGGTCGGCAACCGCTACAAGGCGCAGTTCGTGGCCCTGGACAGCCTGATCTCGCAGATGAACACCACCAGCAACGCCCTCACCCAGCAGTTGGCCTCGCTCGCCAGCCAGACCGGCTAAGCGACGAAGATCCATGCCGGCACGCCGACCCGCGGCACGGATACAGGAGATACCGCCCCCATGTCAGCCCATTCCTACGCCGCCCAGTACCGCAACACCGGCCTCAGCAGTGCGGTGATGGAAGCCGACCCGCACCGCCTCGTCGCCCTGCTCCTGGCCGGTGCCTGCGAGCGCCTGCGCCTGGCCGAAGCCTGCGTCGAGCGCGGCGACCTGGCCCGCAAGGGCAAGGCCATCGGCGAAGTCAGCGCCATCATCGGCCACCTCAACGGTTCGCTCGACCACGAGGCCGGCGGCGACATCGCCGGCAGCCTGGCCGCCCTGTACGACTACGTGCAGACGCGCCTGATCGAAGCCAACCTGCACAACGACGCCACCGCCCTGCGCGAATCGCTGGAACTGCTGGGCGAAATCGAATCGGCCTGGAACGCCATCCCGGCCGAACAGCGCCAGCCGCCGGCCCTGGCCGCGGTGCGGTGATGTCGGACGGGGCGCCCACGCTGGAATCGCTGTTCGCGCAACTGGAGGCCATGCGCGCCGAACTGGAGGCGGGCCAGTTGCACAACGTCGAGACCCTGCTCAACCACCACGACCGCGACGTGCGCGCGTTCCTGCACTCGGACGCCGGCCGCGCGGCCGGCTACGACGCGCTGGCCGGGCTGCTGCGCGCGCAACTGGACCTGCAACGGCAGATGCAGGCCGAGCGCGACGCGGTGCGCCAGCGCATGCAGGCTTCGCACCGCGCCGACCGCGCCGCGCGCGCCTACCTCTCGCTGGCCGGGGACTGAGCCGTGACCGTCGCCGCCGTCCCCGACCATCCCGCCGAGCGCGCGCTGTTCGAGGGCGTGCTGACCTGCGACACCGTGCTGCCCGCGCGCTTCGAGGCCGGCGACCGCCCGCTGTTGCAGGCGCAGTCGCAGGCGCTGCTGCAAGGCCTGGCCGTGGCCGAGGACGTGCGCGGCGACGATCCCGAGAACCGCAAGGAAACCACGCCCGCGCAGCAGCGCATCGAGGCCAAGCTGGACCTGGCGCTGTCGCTGCTGGGCCGGCTGGCGCGCCAGCACGAAGGCCCACTGCCCATCGTCCGCCTGCGCTGGTCGCATCGCGGCCTGCGGCTGGACCTGGCCGCCGCGGCAGCCGTCGCCGAGGACGAGCCCGGCATCGTCACCCTGCAACCGGCCGAATGGCTGGGCGACCGCATCGAACTGCCCGTGCGCGTGCTGGCGCAGGCGCAGGGCACCGGCGGCGCCCACCACCTCTGGCTGAGCCTGGACAGCCTGATGCCCGGGCTGGCCGAGGCGATGGAACGCCACCTGTTCCGCCTGCACCGCAAGCAGATCGCCGAAGCGCGGCAGGCGCACCGCCCGCCCTGATGCAGGCTTCGGTGATCCTGGGTGATGGACATTGCCATGTCTGTCCTGTTCGGCACTCCAACTGTGACCCCCGTCGTGGATTCACGCTCCCATCGCAATCGTGAATTGGAACTGACGCCGCACACCGCTATGGTGGCGCCCCTCAGGGAAGTGGCTTCTACCGGTTTTTCCACCGTGCGCGTACTCATCGTCGACGACCATACACTGGTGCGGGCAGGCATCAGCCGCCTGCTGCAGGCGCTGCCCGACGTGGACGTGGTGGCGGAAGCCTGCAATGCGCAACAGGCCATCGACATGGCCGCCATCCATCGCCCGGACATCGTCCTGCTCGACCTCTCGCTGCCCGACCGCAGCGGCCTGGACGTGCTGCCCGTGCTGCGCGAAACGCTGCCGCAGGTGCGCGTGGTCATCATGTCCATGCACGACGATGCCATCCAGGTGCGCACCGCGCTGGACCGCGGCTGCGCCGGCTTCGTGGTCAAGGACGCCGCGCCGATGGAACTGGAACTCGCGCTGCGCGCCGCCGCCGGCGGCCAGGTGTTCCTGAGCCCGCAGGTCTCCTCCAAGATGCTCGCGCCCATGTTGGGCCGCGACCGCCCCACCGGCATCGCCGCGCTGTCGCCTCGCCAGCGCCAGATCCTGCGCCAGTTGGGCGGCGGCATGAGCAGCAAGGAAATCGCCGCGCAACTGGGCATCAGCGTGAAGACGGTGGAGACGCACCGCGCACGCATGATGGAATCGCTGGGCTGCCGCCGCGCGAACGACCTGTTGCTGCTGGCCGCGCGCCACCAGCACGAGCTGGCCTGAGGCTCGCACTCCGCTCGCCGTGGCCCGTGCGGCGACGGTTTTTCGCGGAAACCACGACCCCGTCCCGCTTTGATGTGACATCAAACCGACACTGTAGGTGAAGCCCCTACACCCCGGTCGGGAACATGCCCAGCACAACCGGGAACGCCCCGATTTTTTTTCCGTCGCCCGCACCGGAAAGTATCTCCACGGGGCGGAACCGACGACGGTCCGCCGGCAAACCGGGGATCACGGGGATGAAGACGGGACTTTCCGCCCAACTGGGCCAGCAACTGCACCTGACGCCGCAACTGCTGCAGTCGATCCGGCTGCTGCAACTGGATGGCCTGCAGCTCGAGATGGAAGTGCGCCGCGCGCTGGAAGCCAATCCGCTGCTGGAGATCGAAGAGAACTTCGACGCCGCGCAGGACGAGGACGCGCCGGCCCTCCCCGCCCAGGACACCGCCGCCGTCGAGACCGCCGCCTTCGACGAACTGCCCGAGCCCTCGCTGTGGGACGTGTCCAGCGCCGGCTGGAACGACGGCGACGACGACCGCATGCAGCGCATCGCCGCCGGCGAATCCAGCGACCCGCACGTGCGCGTGCTGTCGCGGCTGGCGCTGGAACTGGACGAGCGCGCGCTGCAGATCGTGGCGTTCTGGCTGGAACACACCGACGACGCCGGCTACCTGGAGCAGGACCCCGAATCGCTGGCGCTGCTGGCCGCCGCGCAGTTCCGCATCGGCGCCGGGCAGGCGCTGGCCCTGCGCGTGCAGCACCTGCTGCACGGCGAATTCACCGGTCTGGCCGCGCGCGACGTGCGCGAATGCCTGCGCGTGCAACTGGAACGCCTGGAAGGCCGCGTGCCCGCCCGCCGCGTCGCCCTGCGCATCGTCGCCGAGGGCCTGGCCCTGCTGGCCGCACACGAATACGAAGCGCTGGCGCGCCTGCTGGACCTGGAAACCGAGCAGGTCATGGAAGGCGTGCGCCTGGTCCTGTCGCTGGACGCGCGCCCCGGCGAATCGCTGGCCCCCGCGCCCTCGGGCTACATCGTCCCGGACGTGGTGGCCTGGCACGCCGACTGCGCCTGGCGCGTCGCGCTGAACCCGGCCGCCACCCCGCGCGTGCGCGTCAACGGCTTCTGCGAGCGCTCGCTGGACGGCGCCGACGCCGGCAGCGGCAAGCTGCGCGAACTGCTGCACGAGGCGCGCTGGCTGACCCGCGGCCTGTCGATCCGCTACGACACCCTGCTGCGCGCCGCGCGCGCCATCGTCGAGCGCCAGGCCGGCTTCCTGGCCCACGGCGACGAGGCCATGGCGCCGCTGACGCTGAAGGAGATCGCCGACGCCATCGGCATGCACGAATCCACCATCTCGCGCATCACCACCGGCAAGTACATCCAGACCCCGCGCGGCACCTTCGAGCTCAAGCACTTCTTCGCGGTGCGGCTGGAAGGCGCCAGCGTGTCCGGCCCGGCCGTGCGCGCCATGGTGCGCCGCCTGATCGACGCCGAGCCGGCCGGCCGCCCGCTGGCCGACGAGGCCATCGCCGGCCTGCTGGCCCGCCAGGGCATCCACATCGCCCGCCGCACCGTGGCCAAGTACCGCGAACAGCTCGACATCGCTCCCGCTCGGCAGCGCCGACGCGCTAACGTTACGGCCTTGGCCAAGGCCGGTTAACGGAGCGCGCGCGACATGAACAAGATCACCGTCCTGCTGGTGGACGACCACGAAGGCTTCATCAACGCCGCCCTGCGCCACCTGCGCAAGGTGGAGTGGCTGGAGGTGGTCGGGCGCGCCGGCAACGGCCTGGAGGCCATCGAGCGCTCCGAGGCCCTGCGCCCGGACGTGGTGCTGATGGACCTGGCCATGCCCGAGATGGGCGGCCTGCAGGCCACCCGCCTCATCAAGACCCAGGACGCGCCGCCCTTCGTGGTGATCGCCAGCCACTTCGACGACGCCGAGCACCGCGAACACGCGATGCGCGCCGGCGCCGACGACTTCGTCAGCAAGCTCTCCTACATCCAGGAAGTCTTGCCCATCCTCGAAAAGTTCAAAGACCGCCGCCATGAGTGAATCCCGCCTCCTCGTCATCGACGCCGACGCCGCCCGCGCAGAACGCCTGGCCGGCCTGCTCGAATTCATGGACCTGACCCCCCGCTGGGTGGCCGGCGCCGGCGACGTGGACCTGCAACGGCACCGCCAGCACGACTGGCTGGGGGTGATCGTCGGCGAGCTCGACGACGAAGCCGCCGCCGCGGCCTTCTTCGCCTGGCTGGGCAAGGCCCCGCTGCCGCCGCCGGTGCTGCTGCTGGAAGGCGACCCCGCCGCCTTCGCCGCCGCGCACGGCCTGCACGAGGCCGGCGTGTGGCCGCTGGAGAGCCCGATCCGCCACGCGCAACTGGAAGCCTGCCTGCGCCGCGCCAGCCTCAAGCGGCTGGACACCGAGCACCAGGCGCAGAACGTGGCCGCCAGCGGCCCCACCGGCAGCAGCGAGGCGGTGGTGCGCCTGCGCCGCATGATCGACCAGGTGGCCGGCTTCGACACCACCGTGCTGGTGCTGGGCGAATCCGGCACCGGCAAGGAAGTGGTGGCCCGCGCCATCCACGACCAGTCGCCGCGCCGCGACGGCCCGTTCGTGGCGATCAACTGCGGCGCGATCCCGCCGGACCTGCTGGAGAGCGAACTGTTCGGCCACGAGAAGGGCGCCTTCACCGGCGCGCTGACCGCGCGCAAGGGCCGCTTCGAGATGGCCGAGGGCGGCACCCTGCTGCTGGACGAGATCGGCGACATGAGCCTGCCCATGCAGGTCAAGCTGCTGCGCGTGCTGCAGGAGCGCAGCTTCGAGCGCGTCGGTGGCAACCAGACCATCCGCTGCAACGTGCGGGTGATCGCCGCCACCCACCGCGACCTGGAGCAGCGCATCGCCGACGGCCACTTCCGCGAGGACCTGTTCTACCGCCTCAACGTGTTCCCGATCGAGATGCCGGCGCTGCGCGAGCGCGCCGACGACCTACCCGAGCTGGTCACCACCATCGCCGGCCAACTGGCCCGCACCGGCCGCGGCGAAGTCCGCTTCGCCGGCGAGACCCTGCAGGCGCTGCGCCTGTACGCCTGGCCGGGCAACGTGCGCGAGCTGACCAACCTGGTCGAGCGCCTGGCCGTGCTCCATCCCGGCGGCCTGGTGCGCCTGCGCGACCTGCCCAAGCGCTACCAGCCGGACGTCCTGCCGCCGGAAGAACAGCCCGCGCCGGCCGCGCCCGCGGTCGCCGCGGCGCCCGTTTCCGTGCCCGCGCCCGCGATGGCCGCGCTGCCGGCCGACGTGCTGGCCGCGGCCACGCTGCCGCTGCCGGCCGACCGCCTGCCCGAGGCCGGCATCGACCTGCGCGAGCACATCGCCCGCATCGAACTGAACCTGATCCGCGACGCCCTGGAGCGCGCCGACGGCGTGGTGGCGCATGCGGCCCAGTTGCTGGGCCTGCGCCGCACCACGCTGGTAGAGAAGCTGCGCAAGTACGGCGTGGAGCGCGAGGACACCGCGCTGGCGTCGGGAAGCTGACGGGCGCCGGGCCGCGGTTGCGGCACGGGTCTTGCACCGAATAACGCAAGACCGCACGACGACCGCCGCCCATGTCCGACGTCACCGCCATCCTCTCGCAGATACGCAGCTACCAGCAGCAGATCGGTACGCGCGCGCTGGAGCCGATGCCGAACCCGGGCACGTTCACGCCCAACGCGATCGGCCTGGACCCGGCGGCCAAGCCGGCCAGCTTCGGTGAGACCCTGCAGAACGCGCTCCAGGGCGTCAACGGCGCGCAGAAGGAAGCCGGCGCGCTGGCGCAGGCGTTCGAGCTGGGCGACCCGCGCGCCGACCTGGCGCGGGTGATGGTGGCCGCCCAGCAGTCGCAGGTGGCGTTCCGCGCCACCGTGGAGGTCCGCAACCGACTGGTGCAGGCGTACCAGGACGTCATGAACATGCCGCTGTAACCGCCCTTCCCCTTCCCGCCCACATCACCACCGCCCCGCCATGGCCCTGACTCTTTCCAAGGACGCGCTGAAGGAATCGCTGACCGCCGAGAAGGCCGGGGCGGCGCTGACCCGATTGCAGGACGTGCGCGTGTTCAAGCAGATGGGCACCCTGCTGACGATCGCCGGCGCGGTCGCGGTGGGCCTGATGGTGTTCTTCTGGTCGCAGAAGCCCGACTACTCCCCGCTCTACACCGGCCTGGACGCCAAGGCCACCGCCGAAGCCGCCGACATGCTGCGCGCGGCGCAGATCCCGTTCCGGATCGACCAGGCCACCGGCGCCATCTCGGTGCCGGAGGAGAACCTGCACGACGCCCGCCTGAAGCTGGCCGCCTCCGGCCTGGCCGACAGCGGCGCGCGCCTGGGCTTCGAGCTGATGGAGCGCGACCCGGGCTTCGGCGTCAGCCAGTTCGTCGAGAACGCGCGCTACCAGCACGCGCTGGAGACCGAACTGGTGCGCACCATCACCACCCTGCGCCCGGTCCGCGACGCTCGCGTGCACCTGGCCATCCCCAAGCCCAGCGCCTTCACCCGCCGGCGCGAGGCCGCCAGCGCTTCGGTCGTGCTGGACCTGCGCAGCGGCGCCATGCTGGAACGCAACCAGGTGGACGCCATCGTGCACCTGGTGTCCTCCAGCATCCCCGATCTGGCCCCCGAGCGCGTCACCGTGGTCGACCAGAGCGGCCGCATGCTCACCGTCAGCGACCCCAACAGCGACGCCGCGCTCAGCGCCGCCCAGTTCGAGCGCGTGCGCAAGCTGGAGACCAGCTACAACGAGCGCATCCGCGAACTGCTCGAACCCCTGGCCGGCGCCGGCCGGGTCAACGCCGAGGTCGCGGTGGACATGGACTTCTCGGTCACCGAGGAAGCCCGCGAGACCTTCGCCAACGACCCGGCCAAGCTGCGCAGCGAGCAGGTCAGCCAGAACACCGTGGCCGCCGCCGGCCCGCAGGGCGTGCCCGGTGCCGTCAGCAACACCCCGCCCGGCCCCGGCGCCGCCGCCGATCCCAACCCGGCCGCGCCGGTGGAGACCGCCAGCAGCGCCACCCGCAACTTCGAACTGGACCGCACCCTGCAGCACACCCGCCAGCCGGCCGGCCGCGTGCGCCGCGTCACCGCCGCGGTGCTGGTGGACCACATCCCGCGCACCGGCGAGAACGGCAAGGTGGTGATGACCGCGCTGGACGCCGCCACCCTGGCCCGGATCGAATCGCTGGTGAAGGAGGCCGTGGGCTTCGACGCCGCGCGCGGCGATTCGGTCTCGGTGATGAACGCCCCGTTCGTGCGCGAGACCGACAAGCCGGTGGACACCCCGTTCTGGGAAAGCCCGTGGCTGCGCAACCCGCTGGTGCGCGACATCGCCCGCTACGGCCTGGGCGCGCTGGTGGTGCTGGCCCTGCTGTTCGGCGTGCTGCGCCCGGCCATGCGCCAGATCATCGATCCCGCCGCCAAGGCGCGGAAGAAGGACGAAAGCGCCGACGGCATCGACGTCACCGTGGTCGACGACGAGGACGACGGGCACGACCCGGGCAGCCTGGCCCACGAGCCGCCGCCGGCCATGCGCGCACTGCCCTCCGACGCCTACGAGGACCGCCTGCGGCAGGCGCGCGAGGCGGTGAAGAGCGACTCCAAGCAGGTGGCGCAGGTCGTGAAGGACTGGGTGGCCAACGATGAATAACCAGGAACCCGCCCTGACCGGCGTGCAGCGCGCCGCCGTCCTGCTGCTCTCCCTGGGCGAGGCCGACGCCGCCGAAGTGCTCAAGCACATGAACGCCAAGGAGGTGCAGAAACTGGGCATCGCCATGGCCACCATCTCCGGCGTCAGCCGCGAGCAGGTCCTGCAGGTGATGGACAACTTCGGCGACGCGCTGGACAAGCAGACCTCGCTGGGCATGGGCGCGGACGACTACGTGCGCAAGGTGCTGGTGCAGGCACTGGGCCAGGACAAGGCCAGCGGCCTGATCGACCGCATCCTGCTGGGCCGCAACACCACCGGCCTGGACACCCTGAAGTGGATGGACCCGCGCGCCATCGCCGACCTGGTCCGCAACGAGCACCCGCAGATCATCGCCATCGTGCTGGCGCACCTGGACGGCGACCAGGCCGCCGAATCGCTCAAGCTGCTGCCCGAGCGCACCCGCACCGACGTGCTGCTGCGCATCGCCACCCTGGACGGCATCCCGCCCAACGCGCTGAACGAACTCAACGAGATCATGGAGCGCCAGTTCGCCGGCAACCAGAACCTCAAGGCATCCACCATCGGCGGCATCAAGGTGGCGGCCAACATCCTCAACTTCATGGATTCCGGCCAGGACCAGGCCATCCTGACCAACATCAACCAGGTCGACGCCGACCTGGGCGCGCGCATCCAGGACCTGATGTTCGTGTTCGACAATCTGGCCGACCTGGGCGACCGCGAACTGCAGGCCCTGCTGCGCGAAGTGCCCAACGACCGCCTCGGCCTGGCCCTGCGCGGCGCCGACGCCAAGGTCAAGGAGAAGATCACCCGCAACATGTCCCAGCGCGCCGCGCAGATCCTGCTGGAGGACATGGAGGCGCGCGGCCCCGTGCGCCTGTCCGACGTCGAAGGCGCGCAGAAGGAAATCCTCGCCATCGTCCGCCGCCTGGCCGACCAGGGCGTCATCGCGTTGTCCGCCAGCGCCGAGGAAATGGTATGAGCGCGCCCTCCCCGATCCGCTGGATGGCGCCGCCGCTGGACGTGGTGGTGGCCGCGTCCGAGGCCGGGCAGGAAGCGCCGCCGCCCACGCCGCCCACGCTGGAGGAGATCCAGGCCATCCAGGACGCCGCCTACCGCGAAGGCCTGGAGCGCGGCCTGGCCGAAGGCCACGCCGAAGGCTACGCCCAGGGCCAGACCGAAGTGCGCCGCCTGGCCGCGCAGATGGAAGGCATCCTGGACAACTTCTCGCGCCCGCTGGACCGGCTGGAGAACGAAGTCGTCGCCGCCCTGTCCGAGCTGGCCGTGCGCATCGCCGGCGCCCTGGTCGGCCGCGCCTACCTCGCCGAGCCGCAACTGTTGCAGGAGCTGGCCCTGACCGCGCTGGACGCGGTCGGCGGCGCCCACCGCGAAATCGAACTGCGCCTGCACCCCGACGACATCGCCGCGCTCTCGCCACTGCTGGAACTGACCCCCGCCACCCGCCTGACCGCCGACACCGCACTCAGCCGCGGCGACCTGCGCGTGCACGCCGAGAGCGTGCGCATCGACGGCACCCTGGAAGCGCGCCTGCGCGGCGCGCTGGAAACCGTGCTCAACCGCGGGGCCCGCGCATGAGCGCGCAACCGCTGGAATGGCTGACCGCGCGCGACCTGCGCCTGTCCGCGCGGCTGTCGCAGATCAATCCCGAACTCGGCGGCCGCGGCCTGATCCGCGAAGGCATCCTGCGCCGCGCCGTCGGCCTCACGCTGGAAGCCATCGGCTGCGAGGCGCCGATGGGCGCCACCTGCAAGGTGGAAGTGGTGGACGGCGGCTGGGTGGATGCCGAAGTGGTCGGCTTCGCCGGCGAACGCACCTACCTGATGCCCAGCGCCGAACTGCACGGCCTGCTGCCCAACGCGCGCGTGGTGCCCTCGCGCCGCCGCGGCGGCGTGGAAGTGGGCGAAGGCCTGCTGGGCCGCGTGATCGACAGCGACGGCGTGCCGCTGGACGGCCGCGGCCCGATCCGCGCCGAAGGCAGCGTCGGCCTGGCCGGCGTGGCGATCAACCCGCTCTCGCGCGAACCCATCACCCAGCCGCTGGACGTGGGCGTGCGTGCGATCAACGCGCTGCTGCCGATCGGCCGCGGCCAGCGCGTGGGCCTGTTCGCCGGCTCCGGCGTGGGCAAGTCCACGCTGCTGGGCATGATGACCCGCTACACCGCCGCCGACGTCATCGTGGTCGGCCTGATCGGCGAACGCGGCCGCGAAGTGCGCGATTTCGTCGAGACCACGCTCGGCCCCACCGGCCTGGCGCGCGCGGTGGTGGTGGCTAGCCCCGCCGACCGGCCGCCGCTGGCGCGCCTGCAGGGCGCCTACCGCGCCACCGCCATCGCCGAATGGTTCCGCGACCAGGGCCTGAACGTGCTGCTGCTGATGGACTCGCTGACCCGCTTCGCCCAGGCGCAGCGCGAGATCGGCCTGTCGGTCGGCGAGCCGCCGACCACGCGCGGCTATCCGCCGTCGGTGTTCGCGCGCCTGCCGGCGCTGGTGGAACGCGCCGGCAACGGCGCCAAGGGCCGCGGCTCGATCACCGCCTTCTACACCGTGCTGACCGAGGGCGACGATCCGCAGGATCCCATCGCCGACGCCGCCCGCGCCATCCTCGACGGCCACATCCTGCTCTCGCGCCGCGTCGCCGACAGCGGCCTGTACCCGGCCATCGACGTGGAATCGTCGGTCAGCCGCGTGGTCACCGAGATCGCCGACGAAACCTGGCGCGACCGCATCCGCAAGCTCAAGCGCCTGCTCTCGGCCTACACCAGCAACCGCGACCTGATCGCCATCGGCGCCTACCAGCGCGGCAACGACCCGACCGTGGACGAGGCGCTGGAACGCTGGCCGGAGATCGTCGAGTTCCTCGGCCAGGACGTGGCCCACGCCGCCGACCTGCCCAGCAGCCGCGCCGCCCTGGAAACCCTGATCCAACGCAATGCCGCCGCGGCCGCGCCGCAGCCCGCGCAGTAAGGAACCACCGCCATGATGCAGTCCCGCCGAATCGACCCGCTGCTGCGCCGCGCACAGGAACACGAGGATTCCGTCGCCCGCGACCTGGCCGAGCGCCAGCGCACGCTGGCCCTGCACGAATCGCGGCTGGAGGAACTGCGCAAGTACGCCGAGGAATACGCCAACAGCCAGATGGCCGCCGCCAGCCCGGCGCAACTGGCCAACCGCCGCGCCTTCCTCGACCGCATCGACCAGGCCCTGCAACAGCAGTTGCAGACCGTGGACCGCAGCCGCGCCAGCGTGGACATCGAGCGCGACCGCCTGCTGCTGGCCAGCCGCGACAAGCAGGTGCTGGAACAACTGGCGGCCAGCTACCGCGTGCAGGAGCGGCAGATCGTCGAGCGCCGCGACCAGCGCGAAATGGACGACCTGGGCGCCCGCCGTGCGCGCCAGGCCGCGACCGCCGCCGAGCACGGAGACGCCTGATGGCGGCGCCCGTGTCCTCGCTCCCCTTCGGCGGCGCCGGCGCGGCCACAACCGCGGCCGCCGGCGGCGTGTCTGCGGCCGAGGACGCATCGTCACGCGCGGCCAAGCCGGCGTTCGAGGACATGGTGCGGCGCCCGGCGAAGCCGGACGTGCAGGCCCAGCGCACCGCGCCCGGCGCACGCGATGCGTCCGCGCGCCCGCACGACCGCGTGGACGCCGGCGAAGGCGAAAGCGAGAAGACCACCGCGCGCGCCGCCGACGACAAGGCCGGCAAAGCCAACAAAACCGACACGGCCGACGACACCGATGCGCTGATCGCAACGGCACTGTTCGACCTGCCCGCGCCACCGTTCCCGCCGGCCACCATCGGCGGCGCGCTCGCGGCCGACCCGCTGGGCAATCCGCTGCTCGGCGGCCCGCTGCCGGGCGACGCGACCGCGCTGGCGGCCGGCGTGCCAGACGCGCTGTCCGGCCGGAACGCCGGCCCGGCCTTGCCGGGTGCGCTGCCCATCGGCGCCGACACCCAAGCCGACACCGCAGCCACACCCACGGCGATCACGACCGCGGCCGCGGCCGACGCGCAGGCCAAGCCCGGGTTGCAGAACCTGTTGTCGTTCGCCAGCCACCTGGCCAGCGGCCAGATCGCCGCGGCCGTACCCGATGCGGTCAACCTGGGCCGCGACATCGTCGATGCCCTGCGCAGCGACGACGGCGACGCCCCCGCGCCGACCGGCCACCCGCTCGCCGGCATCGGCGCCGCGCACGCCCCGCTCGGCCTGTCGCGCACCGAGACCGTCAATGCGATGGAAGCGCCGAGCGCCGACCTGCACGGCGGCCACTTCGACGAGGACATCGGCGACGCGGTGCGCTGGATGGCCGACCAGAAGATCGGCCACGCCCACATCAAGATCACTCCGCACGACCTGGGCACGGTGGAGATCCGCCTGCGCCTGGAAGGCGAGCGCGTGCACGCCGATTTCGCCAGCGCGCAGCCGGAAGTGCGGCAGGCGCTGGAAGGCAGCCTGGCGCGGCTGCGCGACATGCTGGAGCAGCAGGGCCTGCAACTGGCCCATGCCGGCGTGGGCCAGCAGCATTCGCAGCCGTCCCCCTCGTCTTCCGGACGCCACGACGACGACGGCCCGGCGGCGGCCACCCTGACCGAGAACACCTCCCCCCGCCCCGTCCGCATGACCGCCCTGGGCCTGCTAGACGCCTACGCCTGACGCCGTCGCGCTCCGCAGCAGCATCGCAGGAACGGCTGCGGGAATACCTGTAAGAACGCCTGTAGGAGTGACGCAAGTCGCGACCGGGATTCCAGGCAACCCGGAACACCCGCCCCCCCTGCATCCACGCAACCACTGAACGACTCCCTGCCTTCACCCATCCTTGCCCAATAACCAACAGGCGGGACGGAATCCTCAAGGCAAACGTGCGCCGGGGGTGTCCAGGACGATTGAGGCGTGGTCGCGACTTACGTCGCTCCTACAGGCGTGCCACCGGCTCCCGCGAGTTGCTCCCGCAATGCTTCTGCAAGCGCCCTCCATGACGCCCGGGAATCCCGTGCCCGATCCGCAGCGGAGTCAAAACCCCGGCAGGCCGCCGCCAGGGCCACGGCACGGCGCTTGCATCCTGCTGGCAGACCCCCGAGGAGACGCACCGCCGTGGCCGCCGCCGACAAGAAAGCAAGCAAACCCGAGAAAGCCAAGTCCGGTAAACCCTGGCTGCTCATCGCCCTGGTGGCGGTGGTGGCCGCCGGCGCAGCCGGCGGCGCGGCCTGGTTCTTCACCGGCCACGCCGGCGGCGAGAAGGCGGAAAAGCCCGAGGCCGAGGCCAAGGCCGCGCGCCCCGGCGCCATCCCCGCGCCGGCGCAGTACTTCGCGCTGGAGCCGGCGTTCGTGGTCAACCTGGCCGGCGACGCCGGCGGCGCGCGCTACCTGCAGGTGGAAGTGCAGTTGATGACGCGCGACGCCGAGGCGCTCAAGGCCATCGAGCTGCACGCGCCCGCCATCCGCGCCCGCCTGCTGATGCTGTTCGGCCAGCAGGACGCCGCCGGCCTGATGACGCGCCAGGGCAAGGAGCGCCTGCAGAACGCCGCGCTGGGCGAAGTGAAGGCGCTGCTGGTGGCCGAGACCGGCAAGCCCTGCGCCGAGTCGCTGCTGTTCACCAGCTTCGTGATGCAGTGACGAAACGGGGCCGCCATGATGACCAGTGACCTGCTGTCGCAAGACGAGATCGACGCCCTGCTCAACGGCGTGGACTCCGGCGCGATCGAGACCGACGAGCCGCCGCAGGAACCGGGCGTCGCGCGCACCTACGATTTCGCCAGCCAGGACCGCATCGTGCGCGGCCGGCTGCCGACGCTAGAGATGATCAACGAGCGCTTCGTGCGCACCTGGCGGATCGGCCTGTTCAACCTGCTGCGGCGCTCGGCCGAACTGTCGGTGCGCGGCATCGAGATGATCAAGTTCAGCGACTACCTGCACTCGCTGTACGTGCCGACCAACCTCAACCTGGTCAAGTTCAAGCCACTACGCGGCACCGGGCTGGTGGTGTTCGAGCCCAAGCTGGTGTTCACCATGGTGGACAACTTCTTCGGCGGCGACGGCCGCTACCCGGCCAAGATCGAGGGCCGCGAGTTCACCCAGACCGAGATGCGGGTGATCCACCTGCTGCTCAAGCAGACCTTCGCCGACCTGGTCGACGCCTGGGCGCCGGTGATGCCGGTGGAGTTCGAATACATCACCAGCGAGGTCAACCCGCACTTCGCCAACATCGTCAGCCCGCGCGAGTACGTGGTGGTCAGCCGTTTCCACGTCGAGCTGGACGGCGGCGGCGGCGACCTGCACGTGACCCTGCCCTATTCCATGCTCGAGCCGATCCGCGAACTGCTCGACGCCGGCATCCAGTCCGACCGCGTGCACGACGACGACAGCTTCCGCGAGACGCTGCGCGCGCAACTGCGCGAGGCCGAGGTCACCGTCTCCAGCGTACTGGCCGAGAAGCAGATCGACCTGCGCCGCCTGATGGCGCTGAAGATCGGCGACATCCTGCCCATCGACCTGCCGCGCTCGGTGCCGGTGTGCGTGGAGCAGGTGCCGGTGTTCACCGGCGAGTTCGGCGTTTCCAACGGCATGAACGCGGTGAAGATCGTCACCCGGCGCCCGCCCGGCAGCGCCGCCTCCGTGACCGTGCCGCGCCATGCCCTGACCCCCGCCTCCTTCCAGGACGCCAGCCCATGAACCACCAGAACGAAGCCACGCTGCTCGCCGACGAACCGGCGACCGAGACCCCGCCGTCCATCGAATCGGACATGAACCTGGACGTGATCCTGGACGTGCCGGTCACGCTGTCGCTGGAGGTCGGGCGCACCCGCATGCCCATCCGCAGTCTGCTGCAGCTCAACCAGGGCTCGGTGGTGGAACTGGAGCGCGGCGCAGGCGAACCGCTGGACGTGTTCGTCAACGGCACCCTGATCGCGCACGGCGAAGTCGTGGTGGTCAACGACCGATTCGGCGTGCGCCTGACCGACGTGGTCAGCCCCAGCGAACGCATCCGCCGCCTGCGCTGACACCGGCATGGACCTGCTTCCCTTGCTCGCGGCCGCCGCGGCGCCCGCGCAGAAGATCGGCCAGCACGCCCCGTCCACGCCGGGCGTCGGCGGCGCGCTGGTCGGGCTGGTGCTGGTGCTGGGCCTGATCCTCGGCCTGGCCTGGCTGCTCAAGCGCGTGCCCGGCCTGCAGACGGGCGCGCGCCCGAGCGATTCGCTGCGCATCGTCTCGATGCTGTCGGTCGGTGCCAAGGAGCGGGTGATGGTGATCGAAGTGGGCAAGGAACAGTTGCTGATCGGCGTGACCGCCGGCGGCATCACCGCCCTGCACGCCCTGCCCGAACCGCTGGCCGTCGCGCCGCCGCCGGCGCTGCCGAATTTCGCCGAACTGCTGGCCAAGCGCCTGCGCAAAGAGACCTGAGATGCGCCGCCTCGTCCTTTCCCTGATCTGCCTGCTGTGGCTGTGCGCGCCGGTGCTGGCGCTGGCGCAGGCGGCCCCGGCCGCCGCGCCCGCCGCCTCCGCGCCGGCGGCGGCTCCCGCCGCGCCGACCCTGCCCAGCCTGCCCAAGGTCAACGTCGGCCAGGTCGGCGACAACACCGTCAGCCTGCCCTTGCAGACGCTGCTGCTGATGACGGCGATCACCCTGATCCCGTCCGCGCTGCTGGCGATGACCGCCTTCACCCGCATCATCATCGTGCTGGGCCTGCTGCGGCAGGCGATGGGTACCGGGCAGACGCCGTCCAACCAGGTGCTGGTGGGGCTGGCGCTGTTCCTGACCATGCTGGTGATGATGCCGGTGGGCGAGAAGGCGTGGGCGCAGGGCATGGCGCCCTACCTCGACGGCCAGATCGATTTCTCCACCGCTTGGACGCTGACCACCGGCCCGCTGCGCGACTTCATGCTGGCGCAGGTGCGCGAGAGCGACCTGATGACCTTCGCCGGCCTGGCCGGCCACGACAGCTACGCCAGCCCGGCCGACGTGCCGTTCCCGGTGGTGGTGGCCTCGTTCATCACCAGCGAGCTGAAGACCGCCTTCGAGATCGGCTTCCTGATCTTCATCCCCTTCGTGATCATCGACCTGGTGGTGGCCAGCGTGCTGATGTCGATGGGCATGATGATGCTCTCGCCGATGCTGGTGTCCGCCCCGTTCAAGATCCTGCTGTTCGTGCTGGTGGACGGCTGGGTGCTGATCGTGGGCTCGCTGGCGGCGAGCTTCAATTGAAGATGGCGAGGAAGTGAGGAAGTAAGGAAGTGAGGAAGCAAGAAACAGCAACGGCGAAAGCGGGACTCCACTTCTACTGACTGACTTACTAACTTACTGACTTACTTACTGACTTACCGCCTCACTCACTTGCCCGATACCGCCCTCCTGCTCCCTTCCAGGTCGCCTCCATGACTCCCGAACTCGCTCTCACCGAACTGCGCGGCGGCCTCGAAGTCGCGCTGTGGGTCGGCGGCCCGTTGCTGCTGGTGGTGTTGGTGGTCGGTGTGGTGGTCGGCGTGATCCAGGCGGCCACGCAGCTCAACGAACCCACCATCGCCTTCGTCGCCAAGGCCATCGCCCTGACCGCGGCGCTGTTCGCTACCGGCAGCTATCTGCTGGGGATGCTGGTGGAGTACACGACGACGCTGTTCCAGCGGTTGCCGCATTTGATCGGGTGAGGCGGAGCGAGAGGAGTGAGGAGTGAGCAAGAGCCGCATTCCCGACGCCTGACACTCGCCTTCGAGCCTTCCCGCTTTTTCTCACTTCTCACCCCTTACCTTCTCACCCCTTACCTCACCCCTTACCTCCCCACTCCTCGCCGCCCCATGGACCCCGCCACCCAGATGGTCATCGACGGTCAGCAGGCCTTCGGCATGGTCAATGCCATCCTGTGGACCATGCTGCGCACCGGGGCGCTGTTGATGGCGGCGCCGCTGATCGGCACGCGCGCGGTGTCGGTGCGGGTACGGGTGATCATCGCCGGGGCGCTGGCGATGGCCTTGGCGCCGATGCTGCCGGGCCTGCCCGACCGCATCGCCTTCGACGCGGCCACCGTGCTCAACGTGGCGCGCGAACTGGCCCTGGGCGCCGGCATGGGCTTCATGCTGCGGCTGGCATTCGAGGCCGGCGCACTGGCCGGCGAACTGATCTCGCAGGGCACCGGCCTGGCCTTCGCACAGATGTCCGACCCGCTGCGCGGGGTGAACTCCGGCGTGGTCGGCCAATGGTTCTACCTGGCGTTCGGCCTGCTGTTCTTCACCCTGGACGGGCACTTGGCGCTGGTCTCGCTGCTGGTGGACAGTTACCGCTCACTGCCCATCGGCACCGCACTGCCCGACCTGCAGCAGGTGCTGGAGATCGCGCCCACGCTGTTCTCGCACGTGCTGCGCGCCGCGGTGGGGCTGGCCCTGCCGGTGATGGTGGCGATGCTGGCGGTCAACCTGGCCTTCGGTGTGCTGGGCCGCGCCGCGCCGGCGCTGAATCCCATCCAGCTCGGCCTGCCGACGGCGCTGCTGCTGGGGCTGTTCCTGCTCGCGCTGCTATCCGGCGAGCTCGGCCCGCCGGTGCAGCGCGTGTTCGACCTGTCCTTCGACGCGGCGCGGCAACTGACGGGTTAGCCGCCGCACAGGCCACGCGCGCACGGTTCTTGCGCGGAACCAACCGGCGCGGGCCGGGGACCGGTTTCCTTCCGCCCGCGACTCGGTGCAGAATGCGGCGAGGGGGACGGTACATGCAACGGCACGAGGGCGCGCGCCCAGGGCGGCGCTCGTCCGGCCGTGCCACCAGCCGAGGGAGGAGCGCTGTGGTCAACATCCCGTGCAAGCGACGCAGCAGCCAGGAAACGCGCGAAGCGGTGCTCGCGGCCGCGCGCCGGCTGTTCTTCACCAAGGGCTTCGACCAGACCACGCTGGCCGACCTGGGCGGAGAGACCGGCCTGAGCGCGCGCGGCGTGATCCTGCATTTCGAGACCAAGGCCGACATCGTCGCCGCGCTGCTGATCCGCGACTACGGCGAGCGCCGGCCGCCGGTGGTGGAACGGCCGATGGGTTCCACCCACGCCCAGCGCATCCTGGACTTCTATTTCTGGAACGCGCGCCAGGACGCGGCCAACTTCATCGCCTTCCCCGCCATCTGGGCGGTGTCGGCGCGCTGGTCGGCCGCGGTGGAGGCGGAGATGAACGCCGTGCTGCGCCGCATGCGCGAGCCGGTGCGGCAGGAACTGACCCGCGGCATGGCCGACGGCGAGTTCCGTGGCATGGACGTGCAGCACGCCGACGAGACCATCTGGCAGAGCTACCAGCACGGCCTGCGTGCGATCAGCGTGAATGGCGGCACGCCGGCGCTGGCGGTGCCGCAGGTCTACAAGACGCTGGAACTGCTTTCGGCCTGAGCCGCGCCACCGGCACCCGCGTGGCGCGCGAAGGCGTGCGGCGCAAGCGTGACTGCCGTCACCCCGGCACGACGGCAACCGCCTACACTGCGCGGTGCCTCGCGCACCCGCGCGCTCCCGCCTGTGCCGACCGCTTGAACGACATATCCGCCGACCCCGACCCACACACGCGGTCCTCGCCATGAAGCCCAGACGCCGGGACTTCCGCCTGGACATCATCGTGCTGCTGGGCTCGATCACCGCGGCCACCATCGCCTGCTTCGGCGCCTACCGGGTGTGGCGGGGCGAGTTGCACATGGCCTGGCTGGACTTCGGCATCGTCGTCTGCGTGCTGTTGCCGCTCGCCTACGGCTGGCGCAGCGGCGACAGCGAGCGCGCGGGCAACGCGCTGTGCATGCTCAACTCGGTCGCCAGCACGGTCGCCTGCGCGATGATCGGCCACGTCGCGCTGGGCTGGGCCTATCTTGTGCTGCTGACCAACTTCTTCATCGCCGGCCGCTGGCTGGCGGTGGCGTGCAACCTGGCCATGCTGCTGGCCATGGCCCTGCTGCCGGCCTTCTTCCACGACCGCCTGCACGGCGCCTCGGTGCTGGTCAGCGCGGCGCTGACCACGGCGTTTTCCTACCTGTTCGCCGCGCGCATCCAGGGCGACCGCCTGCGGCTGGAGCAACTGGCCTCGCTGGACCCGTTGACCGGCCTGCCCAACCGCCGGGCGATGGAGCACGCGCTCGCGCAGGCGGTGGCCGACTTCCAGCGCGGGCGCGGCGACTACGGCCTGGTCGTGCTGGACCTGGACCACTTCAAGGACGTCAACGACCAGTACGGGCACGCCGCCGGCGACGCCGCCATCGCCGACCTGGCCTCGATCCTGCGCTTCCAGATGCGCCGCAACGACCAGGTGTTCCGCTTCGGCGGCGAGGAGTTCGTGGTGCTGCTGGAAGTGGACGACAGCGCCGCCCTGGAAGCGGCCAGCGAGCGCCTGCGCGAAGCCGTGCGCGAGGGCCTGCGCGGCCCCGGCGGGCGCATCACCATCTCGCTGGGCGCGGCGATGCTGCGCGAGCAGGAGAAGACCTGGCACGACTGGTTCTCCCGCGCCGACACCGCGCTGTACCGGGCCAAGTCCAATGGCCGCGACAGCTATGCGTTGGCGGATGGGTTGTTCTAGGGGGGTGAGGAAGTAAGGGAGTAAGGGTGTGAGGAAGTGAGGAAGTGAGGAGCGAGCCAGGCGTCGCCGCTCGCTTCTCTTGCCCCACGTCTCCCCGGCAGGAAGCGAGTGAGGGGGGCAAGGAGCAGGAGGCAAGCGAAACGCCATTCCCTCCTCACCTCCTCACCTCCTCACCTCCTCACCCCCTCACCTCCTCACTCCCTGACCGCCCTCCCATGCAACCAGCGATACAGCGCCGGCAGCACCAGCAGGGTCAGCAGCGTCGAGGACACGATGCCGCCGATCACCACCGTCGCCAGCGGCCGCTGCACTTCCGAGCCGGCGCCGACGTTGAAGGCCATCGGCAGGAAGCCCAGCGAAGCCACCAGCGCCGTCATCAGCACCGGCCGCAGGCGCCCGAGCGCGCCGTCCAGGATGGCGGTCTCCAGTGCCACACCCTGCCCGCGCAGCCGGCGGATCGATCCGATCATCACCAGCCCGTTGAGCACCGCGATGCCGGACAGCGCGATGAAGCCCACCCCCGCCGAGATCGACAGCGGGATGCCGCGCAGCCACAGCGCCACCACGCCGCCAGTCAGCGCCAGCGGCACGCCGGTGAATACGATGCCGGCGTCCCGGGCCGAGCCGAAGGCCATGAACAGCAGGCCCAGGATCAGCAGCAGCGTGAGCGGCACCACCACGGCCAGCCGCTGGCTGGCGGAGATGAGCTGCTCGAAGGTGCCGCCGTAGCCGATCCAGTAACCCTCGGGCAGCTTCACCCCGCGCGCGACCGCCGTCTGCACGTCGGCGACGAAGCCGCCCAGGTCGCGCCCGCGCACGTTGGCGCTGACCACGATGCGGCGCTTGCCGTTCTCACGGTTGACCTGGTTGGGTCCCAGCCGCGACTCGATCCGCGCGACCTCGCGCAGCGGCACCGTGCCCGGCGCGCCGGAGCGCCAGGTCGCGCTGGCGCTGGACTCGTCGCGCTGCACGTCGTCGCCCAGGGCGATGGGCAACTCGTCCAGCGCGCGCGGGTCCTCGCGCAGGCTGTCCGGCAGCCGCACCACGATGTCGAAGCGGCGGTCGCCCTCGAACAACTGCCCGGCCGTGGTGCCGCCGACCGCGGTCGCCACCGTGTCCTGCAACTCGCCCGGGTTGAGGCCGTAGTTCGCCAGCGCCAGGCGGTCCGGTTCCACCGTCAACATCGGCAGGCCGGTGACCTGCTCGGCCTTCACGTCGGCCGCGCCCGGCACCGCGGCCATCGCCGCTTCCACCTGCGCGGCGATGCGCGCCAGCGTGTCCAGGTCGTCGCCGTAGACCTTCACCGCCACGTCGGCGCGCACGCCCGAGATCAGTTCGTTGGTGCGCATCTGGATTGGCTGGGTGACCTCGTAGTTGTTGCCGGGGATGGCGTCGATCACCGCCCCGATCTCCTCCAGCAGCCGGGCCTTGGGCTTGCCCGGGTCGGGCCAGTCGCGGCGCTCCTTGAGCATCACGAAGGTGTCGGCGATCGACGGCGGCATCGGGTCGCTGGCGACCTCGGCGGTGCCGATCTTGGCGAACACGCGCTGCACTTCCGGCAGCGCCGCCAGCGCGCTCTCCAGCGTGGCCTGCATCGCCACCGACTGGCCCAGGCTGGTGCCGGGGATGCGCATGGCCTGCACCACCACGTCGCCCTCGTCCAGGCTGGGGATGAACTCGCTGCCCAGCCGCGTGGCCAGCGCGCCGCACAGCACGGTCAGCGCCGCTGCGCCGGCCACCACCGGCACGCGCAGGCGCAGCGAGGCGCGCAGCAGCGGCGCATAGCGGCGCTTGCACCAGGCGATCACCCGGTTCTCGCGCTCGTCCACCCGGCCGCCCAGGAACACCGCGATGGCCGCCGGCACGAAGGTCAGCGACAGCAGCATGGCGCCGGTCAGCGCCATCACCACAGTGATCGCCATGGGGTGGAACATCTTTCCCTCGATCCCGCCCAGGGCGAAGATCGGCAGGTACACCGCGGCGATGATGCCCAGGCCGAACAGGCTGGGCCGGATCACCTCAGCGGTGGCCGCGGCGGTGGCCTCGAAGCGCTCCTCGCGGTCCATCGCCCGGCCCAGCGCGTGCTGCAGTTCGCCGAAGCGGCGCAGGCAGTTTTCGATGATGATGACCGCCCCGTCCACGATCAGGCCGAAGTCCAGCGCGCCCAGGCTCATCAGGTTGCCCGACACGCCCGTGCGGACCATGCCGGTGAGGGTGAACAGCATCGCCAGCGGGATCACCGCCGCGGTGATCAGCGCGGCGCGGATGTTGCCCAGCAGCAGGAACAGCACCACGATCACCAGCAGCGCGCCTTCCACCAGGTTCTTGGCCACCGTGTGGATGGTGCGGTCCACCAGCGCGGTGCGGTCGTAGACCGGCGTGGCGACCACGCCCGCGGGCAGGCTGGCGTTGGCCTCCTCCAGCTTGGCCGCGGCCGCGCGCGAGACGTCGCGGCTGTTGGCGCCGACCAGCATCACCACCGTGCCCACCACCGCCTCGTGGCCGTTCTGGGTGGCGGCGCCGCTGCGCAGTTCGCGGCCTTCGCCGACCTGGGCGACGTCGCGCACGCGGATCGGCACGCCCTCGCGGCGGTCCAGCACGATCAGCCCGAGCTGGGCCGCGTCGGCCGCCTGCCCCGGTACCCGCACCAGCAACTGCTCGCCGTTGCGCTCGATGTAGCCGGCGCCGACGTTGCGGTTGTTGCGCGCCAGCGCGTCCACCACGTTTTGCAAGGTGAAACCCAGCGCGCGCAGCCTGGCCGGGTCGGGGGTGACGTGGATCTGCCGCGCGTAGCCGCCGATGGTGTTGACCTCGGTCACCCCGGGCACGTTGCGCAATTGCGGGCGGATCACCCAGTCCTGCAGGGTGCGCAGGTCGGTGGGCGTGTAGCGGCTGCCGTCGGGCTTGCGCGCGTCCGGCGCGGCGTCAACGGTGTACATGAAGATCTCGCCCATGCCGGTGGCGATGGGCCCCATGGACGGCTCCAGCCCCTCGGGCAGTTGCGCGCGCGCCTGCTGCAGGCGTTCGGCCACCTGCTGGCGGGCGAAGAAGATGTCGGTGCCGTCGTGGAAGACCGCGGTCACCTGCGACAGCCCGTAGCGCGACAGCGAGCGCGTGTGGTCCAGCCCGGGCAGGCCGGCCAGCGCGGTCTCGATGGGGAAGGTCACCCGCTGCTCCGATTCCAGCGGCGAGTAGCCCGGGGTCTCGGTGTTGACCTGCACCTGGACGTTGGTGATGTCCGGCGTGGCGTCGATGGGCAACTGGGTGAAGCTCCAGCCGCCCAGCGCGGCCAGCGCCAGGGTGAGCGCCAGCATCAGCCAGCGGTGGCGGATGGAGAAGGCGATGAATTTCTCGAGCATGACGGCTTCCTGGATGCTTTGGGGTCCGTCGTTCCCGGGGGGAATCCTGCGCCTCCATGCCCTGCGGGCCGAAGACGCGGGTTCCCCGCCTGCGCGGGGACGACGGGCGGTGGGGGCTCAGTGCTCGTGTGCGGCGGACGACTTGCCGATGTCCGCCTTGACCAGGAAGCTCTGCGCGACCACGACCTGCTCGCCGGCTTCCAGCCCGGCGGTGACTTCGACGTGGCGGGCGTCGCGCCGGCCCAGGGTCACCGCGCGCTCTGCGTAGCGCTCGCCCTCGCGCACGTACACCACGTCGCGGCCGCCCTCGTCGGTCTGCAGGGCGGTGACCGGCACCACCAGCGCGACTTCGGCGTGGTCCACCACGATGCGCGCGCGCACTGCCGCGCCCGGCCGCCACAGGCCGTCGCCGTTGTCGATGCTGGCGCGCGCCACCGTGCTCTGGCTGGCGGTGGCGGTGCCGGGCAGGATGCGCTCCAGCCGCGTCTCGGCGCTGACGCCGTCGCTCATGCGGGTGACGGTCACCGGGATGCCGGCGGTGATGTGGCCGGCGTCGTTGCCGAAGATGTGCAGGTCCACCCACAGCGTGGACAGGTCGGCCACCTCGAACAGCGCCATGCCCTCGCCCGCCACCGCGCCGACCGAGGCCGCGCGTTGCAGCACCGTGCCGGAGATCGGCGAGGCCACGCTGTAGTCGGTCAGGCTGAGGTTGCTCTCGATGGTCGCCAGCGGCTGGCCCGCGCGCACGCGGTCGCCGATGTTGGCGCGCAGCGCGCGGATCGGACCGGGGAAGCGTGCGGTGACCTGCGCGATGCGGCCTTCGGCGGGGGTCAGCAGGCCCTGCACTTCGTGCTCGTCGGCGATGGTGCCGGGAGCGGCGGCGGCGACGCGGATGCCGGAGGATTCGGCGACCTTGGCGGGAATGGTGGTGGCGGCTTCTTCGCCACCATGTTCGTCGCCGTGCTCGTCGGCATGGTCGTCCGCATGGCCTTCGCTGGCGTCGTCGTGGCCGTCCTCGTGTGCGTCGTCGTGGCCGGCGCCGCCTTCGGCATGGCCGGCCGCGGGCGATTTCCCGGCGGGGCCGCCGCAGGCGGCCAGCAGCGCGGCCAGGACCAGGGCCAGCAGGGACTGGAACGTTGTCGCGGGAGTCTTCATGGCAGGGTTCCTTGTGCGGCCGGCGCGGCGCCGGCGAGCAGCGGGGCGCCGGTCAGGCGCTGGAGTTCGATCAGGGCGCGCTGCGCTTCGAGCGCGGCGTCGAGTTGCTGGCGGCGCGCGGCCGTGGTTTCCGATTGCAGTTGCGCCCATTCCAGGTAGCTGATGGCGCCGGCACGGTAGGCGCGCTCGGCGGCCTGCTCGGCGCGTTGCAGGCGCGGCAGCACGTCCTGGCGCGTGCGCTCCACTTCCAGCCGCGCGGTGCGGTAGCGCCCGTGCGCGTCGGCCAGGGTGGAATACAGGGCGATGTCGCGCGACTCGCGCTCCAGCCCCAGCGCGGCCAGTTCGGCCTCGGCGGCGCGGATGGCCGGCTGGGCGCGGCGCGCGCCGCCCAGCGGCAGCGACAGGCCGGCGACCAGGGAAACGTCGCCGCTGTCCTGCGCGCGACGCACGCCGACCTGCCAGTCCAGGTCCGGCGCGGCCTCGCTGCGCGCCAGTTGCAGGCGGGCTTCGCGGATGCGGCGCTCGTCGGCGATCTCGGCCAGTTCGGGGGTGTGCTGCAACAGCGCGGCCAGTTCCTCCATCGCGGCCACGTCCGGCAGCGCCAGCAGGTCGCCGCCGGCGACGTCGAAGCGCGGCTCGCGTTCGCCCCACAGCGCGGCCAGGTGCCGGCGCGCGGCGTCCTCCTGCTGCTGCGCGCGCGCCAGCGCCATCTCGGCGCGGGCCAGCGCGGCCTGCGCGGTCAGCACCACCGACTCGGGCGAAGCGCCGGCCTGCAGGCGCTGGCGGGCGGCGGCCACGGTGCGGGTGCGCTGCTCGATGTCGCGCCGGGCGATGGCCGCGTCGGCGCGCGCGGCCTGCGCGGCCAGGTGGCGACGCGCCACTTCGGCCAGCAGGTCCAGGCGCTGCGCCTCGCGCTGCACGGCCAGCGCGTCCAGCCGCGCCTGCGCCAACGTGCGCCGCGCGTCGAGCTTGCCGCCGCGCTCCAGCACGCCGGCCAGGCTCAGCGTGGCCTCGGCGCTGTCGAAGCCGCGCGCCTGGCCGCTGCCCAGTGCGTTCTCGATCTCCAGGCCGGCGCGCAGCGGCGGGCGCAGTGCGGCGGCGTCGCGCTCGGCCAGCAGCGCTTCGGTGCGGGGGCCGAACAGGCGCAGTTCGGGATAGCTGCGGGCGACGCGGGCGAAGGCGTCGTCCAGGGTCAAGGTCTGGGTCTGGGGAGGCGCGGCGGGCGTAGCCTCGGGCGGCCGCACCTGCGCCTGCGCGCACGGCACGGCCGCGAAGGCGGCCCAAGCCGCCAATCGCAACCACATGGGAATTCTCCGGAACGTCGGTGACGGGTGGCCGGCGGCGCGGGGCCGCCGGGGACGGCGTCAGGCCGCGATCGGAGGACGGAAGCGGGATTCCTGGCGCGCGCCCGGGGGTGGCACCGACAGGTCGGGATAGGCCGTGGCGGCGGGGACCGCCGCGACCGCCAGCGACACCGAGCCCGCCACCGCGGTCTGGTGGCCGCAGCAATGGCTGGCGTGCAGCAGCGCGTGCAACAGCCCGGCCTCGTCGTCCTGGCCGGCGGCGGGCGGCCGGTATTCCTGCGTCGGGTCGCCGTGCAGGGTCCCAGCGTGCGCATGGCCATCGGCGCCCATCAGTTCGTGCACGTCGCCCAGCGAGGCCAGCACCGAGTTGGCCAGCATCGCCAACAGCAGCAGCGCCAGCGCCGGCAGGCGCAGCGGACGGTAGCGGCGGTGGCGCAGCAGGCGGAGCATCGCGCCGCATCCTAGCGGCGCGGCCGGTGTTAGACAATTCCACTTCGCCGCCGCCGCGGCCGGGTGGAACGGGTCTTGCAGCCTCCGCCGCGACCCCGTCGGAAACGCGCCATGGCCGAGCAGGACGAAAGCGGCGAACGCACAGAACTTCCCACCGAAAAACGCCGTAGAGAGGCCCGGGAACAGGGGAATATCCCGCGCTCGCGCGAACTGGCCACGGCCGCCGTGTTCGGCACCGGCGTGGTGGCGATCACCGCCATGGGGCCTTCGCTGGGCCGCGGCGCGCTGGCCTGGATGAAGCTGGCGCTGGCGCCGGACCCGGAGCTGCTGCACCGGCCGGACCTGTTGTTCGGCCACGTCGGCCTGCTGCTGCTCAAGCTGCTGGCGGTGATGGCGCCCATCGCCGGCGTCTGCGTGCTGGCCGGCCTGCTGGGGCCGCTGGCGATGAGCGGGCTGCGGTTCTCGCAGAAGGCGCTGATGCCCGACTTCAAGCGGCTGGACCCGATGGCCGGCCTGAAGCGCCTGTACGGCCCGGAATCCGTGGCCGAGCTGCTCAAGTCGCTGCTGCGCGTGGCCCTGGTCGGCGGCGCGGCCGTGCTCTGCCTGCGCGCCGGCATCGACCCGCTGCGCGAACTGCTCACCATGCCGCTGGAACAGGCCATCCGCAGCGGCCTGGGCTTCACCCGCACGGTGCTGCTGGCCACCACCGCCGCGCTGATCCTGCTGGCCGCCATCGACGCTCCGTACCAGAAGTGGAACTGGCTGCGGAAGCTGAAGATGACCCGCCAGGAACTGCGCGAGGAGATGAAGGAGAGCGAGGGCCGCCCCGAGGTCAAGGGCCGCATCCGCCAGATGCAGCAGCAGTTGTCGCAGCGCCGGATGATCGAGGACGTGCCCAAGGCGGACGTGATCGTGGTCAACCCCACCCACTACGCCGTGGCCCTGAAGTACGCCGCCGGCCAGATGGGCGCACCCACCGTGCTGGCCAAGGGCGTGGACGAACTGGCCCTGCGCATCCGCGAAGTGGCCGAGGCGCACCGGGTCGCCATCGTCTCCGCGCCGCCGCTGGCACGCGCCTTGTATCGCGAAGGCCAGCTTGGCAGAGAAATCCCCGTGAGACTGTACGCCGCCGTTGCCCAGGTCCTGTCCTACGTCTACCAGTTGCGCGCCTGGCGCATCGGCCAGGCGCCGCTGCCCGACCTGCCCGCCGTGGACGTGGATGAGCACGGGGGCCGGGCATGAGCGCGCAACCGGCCGGCGGCCTGCGCCTGATGGACATGCTGAAGAACGGCCTGGGCGCGCCGCTGGTGGTGCTGGCCCTGCTGGCGATGGTGGTGGTGCCGCTGGCGCCGCCGGTGCTGGACGCGCTGTTCAGCTTCAACATCGCGATCTCGCTGGTGGTGCTGCTGGCGGTGATCTACGTGAAGCGGCCGCTGGACTTCACCATCTTCCCCATCGTGCTGCTGATGACCACGATGCTGCGGCTGGCCCTGAACGTGGCCTCCACCCGCGTGATCCTGCTCAACGGCCAGGACGGCCACGACGCCGCCGGCAAGGTCATCGCCGCGTTCGGCGAGTTCGTGGTGGGCGGCAACTATGCGGTCGGCATCGTGGTGTTCGCGATCCTGACCATCATCAACTTCGTGGTCATCACCAAGGGCGCCGGGCGCATCTCCGAGGTGTCGGCGCGCTTCATCCTGGACGCGATGCCCGGCAAGCAGATGGCCATCGACGCCGACCTCAACGCCGGCCTGCTGACCCGCGAGGAGGCCAAGGCCCGCCGCGAGGAAGTGCGCGAGGAAGCCGATTTCTACGGCGCGATGGACGGCGCCAGCAAGTTCATCCGCGGCGACGCCATCGCCGGCATCCTGATCCTGTTCATCAACCTGGTCGGCGGCTTCGCCGTGGGCATGCTCCAGCACGGCATGCCGGCGGCCGACGCCGCTTCGACCTACACCCTGCTGTCCATCGGCGACGGCCTGGTCGCGCAGTTGCCGGCGCTGCTGGTGTCCTCGGCGGTGGCGATGCTGGTCACCCGCGCCTCGCGCTCGCAGGACATGGGCCAGGCGGTGATGGGCCAGGCCTTCGGCCAGCACAAGGCGCTGGCGGTGTCGGCCGGCGTGCTGGGCCTGGTCGGGCTGGTGCCGGGCATGCCCAACGTCGCCTTTTTGACGCTGGCCGCGCTGCTGGGCTACCTAGCCTGGAGAATATGGCGCAAGTCGCAGGCCGGCCCGGAGGCGGCCGCCGAGACCGCCGCCCTGCCCGCCCCCGGCGCCGACCGCAACGCCGAGCTGACCTGGGACGAACTGCGCCCGGTCGATCCGCTGGGGCTGGAGGTCGGCTACCGGCTGATCCCGCTGGTGGACAAGAACCAGGGCGGCGAGCTGATGTCGCGGATCAAGGCCGTGCGCCGCAAGCTGACCCAGGACCTGGGCTTCCTGGTGCCGCCGGTCCACATCCGCGACAACCTGGAGCTGCCGTCCAACGGCTACCGCCTGCTGGTGCACGGCGTGCCGGTGGCGACCGCCGAGATCCACCCTGACCGCGAACTGGCACTGGACCCGGGCGGCGCCTTCGGCAACCTCGACGGCATCCCCGGCAAGGACCCCGCCTTCGGTCTGGACGCGGTGTGGATCCAGCCGCACCAGAAGGCCACCGCCGAATCGCTGGGCTATACCGTGGTCGACCCGGCCACGGTCATGGCCACCCACCTGTCCCACCTGGTGCGCGAGCACGCGCCGGAACTGCTGGGCCACGAGGAAGTGCAGCAACTGCTGGCGCAGCTCGGCCGCAGCGCGCCCAAGCTGGTCGAGGACCTCACCCCCAAGGCGCTGCCGCTGTCCAGCGTGGTGCGGGTGCTGCAGAACCTGCTGGTCGAGCGCGTGCCGATCCGCCAGTTGCGCCGCATCGTCGAGGCGCTGGTCGAATTCGCCCCGCAGAACCCCGACCCGGCCGCCCTCACCGCCGCCGTGCGCACCGCGCTGGGCCGCTTCATCGTGCAGGAAATCTCCGGCATGGCCCCGGAACTGCCCGTCTACACCTTGGCGCCGAATCTGGAACGCGTCTTGCAGGACAGCACCCAGGGCGCCGGCGCAGCGCTGGAACCCGGGTTGGCCGAGCGCTTGCACCAGAGCCTGGCCGACGTGGTGACCAAGCAGGAAGCGCGCAGCGAGCCGGCGGTGGTGCTGGTGCCCGGGCAGGTCCGCGCCGCCCTGGCGCGCCTGGTCCGCCACAGCGTGCCGTCCCTGTCGGTGCTGGCCTACAGCGAAGTACCGGAGGACAAGCGGTTGAAGCTGGTGGGAACGATCAGTTGACGGATCGCAAAGCGGGATCGGGGAACGGGAAACAGGGAATGTGGGTTGGTCGCAATCGGTTGGAGCATGAGATGAAACAGGTCCGCAAACGAACTCTTCGGCAGGCGCGCAGGCATCGGACTGCACGCACGGCTTCACTTTCTGCTCCCCGTTCCCTGTTGCCCGTCTTTCCGGACTCCACGCCATGAAAATCAAACGCTTCGTCGCCCCCGACATGCGCACCGCCTTCGCCATGGTCCGCCAGGAGCACGGCCCGGACGCGGTGATCCTGTCCAACCGCGTGACCGAGGACGGCATCGAGATCGTCGCCGCCAGCAACTACGACGAAGCGCTGGTGCAGCGCACGCTGGAAGCCATGCGCCCGGCCGCGCCGGCGCCGCTGCATCCGCTGCTGGATCCCGCGTCGGCGCAGCCCGCCGCCGCGCATGCGCAGGCCGAAGCGCTATCGCCGGCCGAAGCCGCCGCGCATTACTTCGCGCGCCGCCAGCAGGCGCCCGCCACGCCCACAATAGCCACGGACACCGCACCCGCCGCCGCGAAACCGGCGCCGCGGCGCCCGGCCGCGCCGGTCGCTCCGCTACCGACGCCGACGCCGCTGCCCTCCGCCGCCGGCCGCCGCGATCCTGCGCCGGCTTCCGCAACCGCATCCGCGGCGGCACCGGCCTCCATGCCGGAACCGGCCCCGATACCGGCTCCCGCCTCCGCATCGGCACCGACGCCCGCACAAGTCGCGCCGACGCCCGCGATGATCGAACCCGAATCCTTCGCCGCGAAGCTGGCCGCCTGCCTGCCGGCAGCGCCGGTCCGCGCGCCGGCCGAACCCGTCGCTCCCGAAGCCGCCGCGCCCCGGCGCGACGCCGAGGAAGCCCTGGACCTGGATGCGCTGCTGCCGTCCATCGCCCCGCCGCTGTCGCTGCCCGAACCGGCACCGGAGCCCAAGAACACCGTCGCCCCGCTGCACGCCGGCCGCGCCGCCGCGGCGCCGCTGCCGCCGCCGGCCGCGGTCACCGTGCCCACCCTGAGCGTGGTCGCCGACAGCGCCGCGCAGGTGCGCGAGAGCGACGAGCAACTGGTGCAGATGCGCGGCGAACTGGCCGCCATGCGCGAGATGATCGAACGCGAGATGCACCGCCTCACCGACGAACGCCTGCGCGGCTCGCCGGTGCGCATGCAGGCGATGGAGCTGATGGAGGACTACGGCTTCGACGCCGGCATCACCCGCGACATCGCCCTGCAGATCCCCGCCGACACCGAGGCCCACCGCGGCCGCGGGCTGATGCTGGGCCTGCTGTCGAAGAAATTGCCGGTCGCCGAGTGCGACCCGCTGGAAACCGGCGGCGTGGTCGCCCTGGTCGGCCCCACCGGCGCCGGCAAGACCACCACCATTGCCAAGCTGGCCGCCTGCTTCGCCGACCGCCACAACCCGCGCGACGTGGCGCTGGTGACCACCGACACCCTGCGCGTGGGCGGCCGCGAGCAGTTGCACAGCTACGGCCGCCAGCTCGGCATCGCCGTGCACGAGGCCGACAGCGCGCAGGGCCTGGCCCTGCTGCTGGAACGCCTGCGCGACTACAAGCTGGTGCTGATCGACACCGCCGGCCTGGGCCAGCGCGACCGCAACCTGGTCGGCCAGCTCAACTGGCTGCGCGCCTCCGGCCAGGTGCAGACGCTGCTGGTGCTGCCGGCCAATTCCCACTTCGGCGACCTGGACGAAGTCGTCCGCCGCTTCGCCAGCGTGCAGCCGCAGGGCGTGGTGCTGACCAAGCTGGACGAGACCGGCCGCTTGGGCAGCGCGCTGTCGGTGGTGGTGGACCACAAGCTGCCCATGGTCTGGGTGACCGACGGCCAGCGCGTGCCGGACGACCTGCACCGCGCCAACAGCGCCCACCTCGTGCTTCGCCTGGACCAGTTGCGCCGCGAAGCCGACGAACCCTGCTCCTCCGAGACCAGCCATGTCGCCTGAACACCTGCTGCAGACCAACCCCCGCCACACGCCGCCGGCGCCCGGCGCGTTCCACCCCGTGCGCGTGATCGCCGTCACCGGCGGCAAGGGCGGCGTGGGCAAGACCAACATCTCGGTCAACCTGGCCGTGTCGCTGGCCGAGATGGGCAAGCGCACCCTGCTGATGGACGCCGACCTGGGCCTGGCCAACGTGGACGTGCTGCTGGGCCTGTCGCCGCGCTTCACCCTGGCCGACCTGGTGGCCGGGCGCTGCCAGCTCGAGGACGTGCTGCTGGAAGGCCCCGAAGGGCTGATGGTGGTGCCGGCCTCGTCGGGCTTCCGCCACATGGCCGAACTGACGCCGGCCGAGCACATCGGCCTGGTCAACGTGTTCTCCGAACTGCAGCGCGCCCTGGACGTGATGGTGGTGGACACCGCCGCCGGCATCACCGACAGCGTGCTGACCTTCTGCCAGGCCGCGCAGGACACCGTGGTCGTGGTCTGCGACGAGCCGGCCTCGATCACCGACGCCTACGCGCTGATCAAGGTGCTGGCGCGCGAGCGCGGGCTGGACCGCGTGCACGTCATCGCCAACATGGTCCGCGACCCCAACGAGGGCCGGAAGCTGTACGAGAAGCTCGCCCGCGTGTGCGAGCGCTTCCTCGGCGACGTCGCCCTGCACTACCTGGGCGCGGTGCCGCAGGACGACTGGCTGCGCCGCGCCGTGCAGCGCCAGCAGCCGGTGGTGAAGGCCTACCCGGGCAGCCCGTCGGCGCGCGCCATCGGCGACATCGCGCGGATGGCCGCGCGCTGGCAGCCACCGGCCGGCGTACGCGGCAACGTGGAGTTCTTCGTCGAGCGCCTGATCCAGCAACGGGGGGTGGCCGCATGAACACCGCCGCCGCCCAGTACCGCGCGGTGCAGCGCAGCGCCGCCACCGAATGCGTGACCCAGCACGCCGATCTGGTCCGCCGCATCGCCCACCACCTGGCCGCGCGGCTGCCCGCCAGCGTGGAGATCGACGACCTGATCCAGGCCGGCATGATCGGCCTGATCGAGGCTTCGCGCAGCTACGACGCCGAACAGGGCGCCTCGTTCGAGACCTACGCCTCCATCCGCATCCGCGGCTCGATGATCGACGAGATCCGCCGCGGCGACTGGGTGCCGCGCTCGGTGCACCGCCGCGCGCGCCAGGCCGCCGCCACCGTGCGTGATATCGAGCAGCGCACCGGCCGCGCCGCCATCGCCACCGAGGTCGCGGCCGCCATGGAGATGCCGCTGCCCGAATACCTGCGCCTGATGGAGGACGCCGCGCGCGGCCAGGTGCTGAGCCTGGAGTCGCACATCGACGACCACGGCGAGCCCAACACCTCGCGCACCGGCGGCCCCTCGCCGCAGCAGACGCTGGAACGCGGCGAGTTCCGCGAACAACTGGTCAAGGCCATCGGCCAGTTGCCCGAGCGCGAGCAACTGGTGCTGTCCATGTATTACCAGCAGGAACTGAACCTGAAGGAGATCGGCGCCGTGCTCGGCGTGAGCGAATCCCGCGTCTGCCAGATCCACGGCCAGGCCATGGTGCGCCTGCGCGGCAGGCTGCAGGTGTTCGAGAGCGCGGACGCGGGGCTGGAGGACGAGTGAGGCCGGGACCGGGTCCCGGCGCCTCCCTAAACATTCCCACCCCCCGGCCGATACCGCCACAAGACCCACCGTCCCCGCTTTACCGGAGCACTTCGTGACCGCCAACAAGAACATGCGCATCCTGATCGTGGACGACTTCTCCACGATGCGACGCATCATCAAGAACCTGCTCAACGACCTGGGCTACAGCAACACCGCCGAGGCCGAGGACGGCAACAGCGCGCTGGTGGCCTTGAACCAGGGCAGCTTCGAGTTCGTGGTCACCGACTGGAACATGCCCGGCATGACCGGCATCGAACTGCTCAAGGCCATCCGCGCTGACGACCGCTACAAGACCCTGCCGGTGCTGATGGTGACCGCCGAGGCCAAGCGCGAGCAGATCATCGAGGCCGCGCAGAACGGCGTGAACGGCTACATCATCAAGCCCTTCACCGCGCAGACCCTGGAAGAGAAGCTGGGCAAGATCTTCGAGCGCCTGGGGGTGGCCGCCTGATGAACGCCGTCGCCGATGCCGCCGGCGCGCGGGCCGCGCTGGCCGAAAAGCTCCAGCACGCCCTCGACGCCCTGGAACAGGGCGACGAAGCCGGCTGGCGCCGCGAACTGGACGCCATCGCCGCTTGGCGCACGCAGCCGATGATGCAGGGCCTGGGCCGGCTGGCGCGCGAGCTGGCGCAGACGCTGGGCGAACTGCCGCCCACCCACGACGCCGGCGAGCTGGACGACGCCTGCTCGCGCCTGGACCACGTGATCACGATGACCGAGCAGGCCAGCCACAAGACGCTGGACCTGGCCGACCAGTGCCGTGCCCACGCCAACGCGCTCAAGCAGACCGCGCTGGCGCCGGAACAGGGCGCGCTGGTCGACGAGATCGGCCGCAGCCTGTCGGAGATGGCGCTGGCGCAGAGCTACCAGGACCTGACCGGTCAGATCCTGCGCCGGGTGGCCGGCATCGTCCGCCGCGTGCACGAGGGTTTCGGCGCGCTGGGCCTGCCTCCGCCGGAAAAAAAGCCCGGCGGCGCTTCAGAACTCGCCGGCCCGGCCGTTGCTGGTCTGGACCGCGATGCGTTCTCGCAGGACGACGCCGACGACCTGCTTTCCGGATTGGGCCTGTAGTGCCTGCGGGAACGCATCGCGCCCACGGAGGATTCGCCATGACGCACGCTGCTTCCCGTCTCCGCCACCCGCTGGCGCTCCTGCTGCTCGGCCTGTTGCTGCTGGTCGACACTCTGGGGCGCCGCCTGCTCCCCGACCGCACGCCGTTTTCCCCGACTCCCTGAAGCCACCCGGTTGCCGCCTGCGCCATGTCCGCCGTCACGCCCGAAATCGCCGCCGACTTCCTGATCGAAGCGCAGGAAATCCTCGACCGCCTGGGCGAGCAACTGGTGACGTTGGAACAGGACCCGTCCGACAGCGATCAGCTCAACGCGGTGTTCCGCGGCTTTCACACGCTGAAGGGCGGCGCCGGCTTCCTCGGCATCCAGGCCATGGTCAACCTGTGCCACGCCGCCGAGGAAGCGCTGGGCATGGTGCGCGCCGGCCAGGCCACGCTGGAGCCGCAGCACTTCGACGCCGCCCAGCAGTCGCTGGACTACCTGCAGCAGATGCTGGACGCGGTGGGCGCCAGCGAAGACCCGCCGCACGCACCGGCCGCGCTGATCGCGCAGTTCGACGTGCACGGCAGCGCGCCCGCCCCCGTTCCCGCGCAACCGGCGGCGCCGACCACACCCGCGCCGGCGGCTGGCGGCGACCTGATCGACGACGACGAATTCGAAGCCCTGCTGGACCAGTTGCACGGCGGCGGCGTACCCACCAGCAAGTCGCCGCCGGCACCGTCCGCCGCGCCCCGGCCCGCCGCCGCGCCGCCGGCCGCCAAGCCCGCGGCCAAGGCCGGCGCCGAGGTCGAGCAGACCATCCGCGTGGACACCAAGCGGCTGGACGCCATCGTCAACCTGGTCGGCGAACTGGTGCTGTCGCGCAACCGCCTCAAGACCCTGCGTGCGCGCATCCGCGACGAGGAACTGGACCGTGCGGTCAGCGGCCTGGACATCGCCACCGCGCGCCTGCAGAGCGCGGTGATGCGCACCCGCATGCAGCCGGTGGGCAAGGTGTTCTCGCGCTTCCCCAAGGTCGCGCGCGACGTCGCCCGCCAGTTGCAGAAGGAAGTCGACCTGGAACTGGTCGGCGCCGACACCGAACTGGACCGCAACCTGGTGGAAGCGCTGGCCGACCCGCTGGTGCACCTGGTGCGCAATGCCATCGACCACGGCATCGAACTGCCGGCGCTGCGCGAGGGCTCCGGCAAGCCGCGCCAGGGCCACGTGCGCCTGTCCGCGCAGCAGGAAGGCGATTTCGTCACTATCGAGATCCGCGACGACGGCGCCGGCATCGACCCCGAACGCCTGCGCGCCAAGGCGCTGGAGAAAGGGCTGATCGACCCGGAGGCCGCCGCCCGCCTGAGCCACGAGGAATGCCTGCAACTGATCTTCCTGCCCGGCTTCTCCACCAAGGCGCAGGTCACCGACATCTCCGGCCGCGGCGTGGGCATGGACGTGGTGCAGTCGCGCATCCGCGAACTGAGCGGGCAGATCACCATCCATTCCGACGTCGGCCGCGGCAGCCGCTTCGTCATCCGCGTGCCGCTGACCCTGGCCATCCTGCCGACCCTGCTGGTGCAGGCCGGCGAGCCGGTCTACGCGCTGCCGCTGGCGCGCGTGGTGGAAGTGCTGCACGCGCCGGCCGCCGGCGTGCGCTGGTTCGACCGCCAGGCCGTGCTGGACCGCAAGAGCCACACCCTGCCGCTGGTGGACCTGCGCCAGTGGCTGGACGTGCAGCCGGTGGTGGCGCCGCTGCTGACCATCGTGGTGCTGCAGATGGGCGAACAGCGCTTCGGCCTGGTCGTGGACCAGGTGCGCGGGCGCGAGGAAGTGGTCATCAAGCCGCTGCCGCGCGCCGTGCGCGGGCTGCCCGGCTACGCCGGCGCCACCCTGATCGGCGACGGCCGCATGGCCCTGATCCTGGACGTGGACGGCCTGCGCGCGAGCGCGTGAGGCCGTCCGCCCCGCATCGTCCCCCAGAATTCCCCCTGCAACATGCGGGAGCGACGTCAGTCGCGAGCTTTTCCATCCGGTCCTCCGGATGCCTGCTTGCACCTGCAGGCGAAAAGCTCGCGACTGACGTCGCTCCCACATGCACTTGGAGGCGGCCCCGGTGCCGTGCCGCTAAGGCATGACGCCCGCATGACGCTGTGACCCCGGTCGCGACTCGCGCGGCGGTCGCCGGGGCGCGATCTCAAGTCGGCCCGGTCCTCGCCGATACAGCGGTACATGGACATCTTCAGCCTCATCGGAATCCTGCTGGCGCTGGTCGCACTCATCGGCGGCAGCATCCTCAAGGGCGCCGGCCTGTCGTCGCTGTGGTCCTCGGCGGCGTTCGTGATCGTGATCCTGGGCACCATCGCCGCCATCCTGGTGCACACGCCACCGCCGGTGTTCAAGCGCGCGGTGTCGATCGCCCGCTGGGTGGTGCGCCCGCCGGGCAAGGACGGCGGCACCCTGATCGCGCAGATGGTGGAGTGGAGCAACATCGCCCGCAAGCAGGGCCTGCTGGGGCTGGAGCCGGTGGTCAACGAGCAGGACGACCCGTTCCTGAAGAAGGGCCTGCAGATGCTGGTGGACGGCGTGGAACCCGAGGCCATCCGCCACATGATGGAGATCGACCTCAACGGCCAGGAGCACCAGGACCTGGCCGCGGCCAAGGTGTTCGAGGCCATGGGCGTGTACGCGCCCACGCTGGGCATCATCGGCGCCGTGTTCGGCCTGATCGCGGTGATGAAGAACCTGGCCGACCCCAGCAAGCTGGGCCACGGCATCGCCGCCGCGTTCACCGCGACCATCTACGGCATCGCCTCGGCCAACCTGTTCTTCCTGCCCATCGCGGCCAAGCTCAAGAGCGTGATCGGCGGCCGCAGCCGCGAGCAGGAAATGATCATCGAGGGGCTGATCGCCATCGCCCAGGGCGAGAACCCGCGCAACATCGAAGCCAAGCTGGCCGGCTTCCTGCACTGACACGGAGGCATCATGGCGCGGCGGCACCGGCACGAGGAACACGGCAACCACGAAGCCTGGGCGATCCCCTATGCCGACCTGATGACCCTGCTGCTGGCCTTCTTCGTGGTGATGTACGCCATCTCCAGCGTCAACGAGGGCAAGTACCGGGTGGTGGCCGATTCGCTCACCGCCGCCTTCGGCGGCGCGCCGCGCACGATCAACCCGGTGCAGGTCGGCAACCACCAGTTGCAGGGCGCCGACTTCGACCGCCCCTCGCCGATCAAGTCCGGCGCCAAGAAGGGCCCCTCCGCGCCCTCGCCCGCGCCCAACGTGACCCTGCTGGCGGCGATGGCCTCGCAGATGAACATGGCCATGGACCCGCGCGGCCTGCAGAGCGCGCAGGCGCAGTTGCAGCAGATTGCCGACGACCTGGAGCGCACCCTGGCCCCGCTGATCGACGACAAGCTGGTCACGGTCAAGCGCTCCGAGCTGTGGATCGAAGTGCAGATCAACAGCGACATCCTGTTCCCCAGCGGCTCGGCGGAACTGCAGCCGCTGGCGCGCGAGACCGTCGGCAAGCTGGCCCACGTGCTGGCGCAGGTGCCCAACGCGGTGCGGGTGGAGGGCTACACCGACAACCGCCCCATCAACACCTGGCAGTTCCCCTCCAACTGGGAACTGTCCTCGGCGCGCGCGGCCAGCGTGGTGCACCTGTTCGTGCGCGACGGCATCCCGCCGGACCGGCTGGCGATGATCGGCTACGGCGAATACCGCCCGGTCGGCGACAACGCCACCGCCGAGGGCCGCAACGCCAACCGCCGGGTGCTGCTGATCATCCTGGCCAGCCCCGGCGGCGGCCCGGCACCGGACTTGCATGCGAACCAGGCGAACAGCGAGCCGCGCGTGGTCCAGTTGCCGCCGCTGCCGCAGCCCGTCGCGCCGCCCCTGCCGGGGGTGCCGCCGGCGCCCCAGGTCCATGAAGGAGTGAAGTGATGCGCGTGTGGGCAATCGCCAACCAGAAAGGCGGCGTCGGCAAGACGACCACCACGCTGGCGCTCGGGCGCGGGCTGGCCATGCGCGGCCGGCACGTGCTGCTGGTCGACCTGGACCCGCACGCCTCGCTGACGCGCGCCTTCGGCGTGGCCGCCGAGCCGCCGCCGGCCGGAGTGCTGGAACTGTTCGAGGAAGCGCCGCCGGAACTGGCGCGGCTGGCGCGCCCCACCGAAATCGAGAACCTGGCCTTCGTCGCCGCGCAGACGCAACTGGCCACGCTGGAGCGCCGCAGCAGCACCCAGCCCGGCCTGGGCATGGCGCTGTCCAACGCGATGGCGCGCGCCGGCCACGCCTATGACTACGTGCTGTTCGACTGCCCGCCCACGCTGGGCCTGCTGATGGTCAACGCGCTGGCCGCGGCCGACCACGTCGTCGTGCCCACCCAGACCGAACCGCTGGCGCTGCACGGGCTCAAGGGCATGTGCCGCACTGCCGAGATGATCCAGCGCTCGCGCCATCGCCCGCTGCCGGTGTCGATCCTGCCCACCCTGCACGATCGCCGCACCCGCACCGGCCAGGAAACCCTGAAGGCGATGCAGGACGAATACGGCGGATGCGTGTGGAACGACGCCATTCCCAACGACACCCGCATCTGCAGCGTCGAAGCGCTGACGCATTCGGCGCCGGCCGCGCAGTATCCCGGCCGCGGCCTGTCGGCCTACCGTCGCGCGCTGGACTGGCTGCTGCTGACCGAAGCGCAGGCCACGGAGCAAGCGGCATGAACACCCCTGCCGTCCTCGACGACTACCTGCACGACCTGCTGGGCGACGGCACCGCCCCGACGGCGGCGGCCGTGCCCGCGCAGACCGCACCGGTCGCCGTGGACGCCACGCCGGCACAGGCGCCGGCAGTATCGGCTGCACCGGAAACACCCGCCGCGCCCGCTGCGGCTGCACCGCTACCCGCAGCGGCCCAAGCGCCGCCGCCCGCCGCAGCAGCACCGCTCCCGGCGACGGCACCCGCGCCGGCCGCCATCGCCACGGCGCCCGCGGGCAAGGACGACATCACCGACGACGAATTCGAAGCGCTGCTCGACCGCCTGCACGGCGACGCTGCGCCCACCGCCGTGGCCGCCGCGCCCGCAGCAGTACCGTCGCCCCCGGCGGCATCTGCGCCGGCCGCCATCGCCGCGGCGCCCGCCGGCAAGGACGACATCACCGACGACGAGTTCGAAGCGCTGCTGGACCAGTTGCACGGCGACGGCGCACCGACCGCGTGCGTCGAAACCGCCCCCGCGCCCGCGCCTTCGCGCCCTTCCGCGCCGCCTCCCGCCGCGGCGCCGGTCGCGCCCGCGGCGACGAAGCCGGTCGCGGCCGGCATCGTGCCGCCGCTGCCGGAACGCCCCTACCTGCAAACGCCGATCGACACCGGCGAGCGCCGCCGCTCCACCGAACGCAAGACGCGCTGGCTGCGCCTGCGCTGCGACCAGCAGCACTACGGGCTGGAACTGCTCAAGGTGCAGGAGGTCGTGCGGCCCGCCATCCTGCTGCCGTTGCGCGGCGCGCCGCCGCACATGCTGGGCGTGATGAACCTGCGCGGCCAGGTGGTGCCGGTGATCGACCTGGGGCTGTACCTGGGCCGCGCCGCCGCCGCCCTGGACAGCGGCACCCGCGTGGTGGTGCTGGAGGAAGGCGGCGAGTCCCTCGGCCTGCGCGTGAGCGCGGTCGAGGACGTGGCCAGCCTGAGCGACCAGCAGATCGAACCGCCCGACAACGCGCGCGTGGGCCGCATCAGCAACCCGCTGTTCCTCGGCGTGGCGCGCCTGCAGGAACGCACGGTGATCCTGCTGGACGCCTCGCACCTGTTGAAGTGACGCGGAAAACGGAAACGGGGAACGGGGAATGACGGATCGCGACCGCAAGCGCTTCGCATCGCCGCGGGCGCGCCGTGATCCGCGGCGGCTTTCCGCAGGCCCGCTGGGCCGCCGCACACGCAAAGCGCCTTTCCCGCTGCACCTGCTTTCCCCAACTCCTGTCACACATGCGCATGCGCCCCTCAAGACCTCGGCGACGGCGCCGATACCCGACAGGAACCGCCTTTCCGGAGACACGATGAGCGCAGTGCCCTTGGGTGACGATCTCGGCATCGAGACGGCCACCGAACTCAAGCAGCACCTGGCCGCGCATGTGGCGCAGCCGCAGCCGGTCGAACTGGATGCGGGCAACGTGCAGCGCGTCCATACCGCCAGCCTCCAGGTCCTGTGCAGCTTCGTGCGCCAGCGCCGGCAGGCCGGTCTGTCCACCGATTTCAGCGCCGCCAGCCAGAACTTCCGCGACGCCGCGCGCCTGCTGGGCCTGGCCCCGCAACTGGGCCTGGGCGCTCCCGACACCCCTGTTTCCGACAACACGACGCAACAAGTGGAGAACGCCGCATGAGCGCACGCATTCTGGTAGTGGACGATTCGGCCTCGATGCGACAGATGGTCGCCTTCGCCCTCACCTCGGCCGGCTTCTCGGTGGACGAGGCCGAGGACGGCCAGGTGGCGCTGGGACGCGCGCAGGGACAGAGGTTCAACGCCGTGGTCACCGACGTCAACATGCCCAACATGGACGGCATCTCGCTGATCCGCGCGCTGCGCGGCCTGCCGGACTACAAGTTCACGCCCATGCTGATGCTGACCACCGAGTCGGCCGCCGACAAGAAGGCCGAAGGCAAGGCCGCCGGCGCGACCGGCTGGCTGGTCAAGCCCTTCAATCCCGAGCAGTTGATCGCCACGGTCCAGAAGGTCCTGGGCTGACCGTCGCCGCTCCCCTTCCTCCCCGCCCACCCGACGCCAACGGATCAGCCACGCGATGAACATGGACATGCAGCGCTTCCACGCCACGTTCTTCGAAGAGAGCCGCGAAGGGCTCGAAGCGATGGAAGCCGGCCTGCTGTCGCTGGAACAGGGCAGCCGCGACGGCGACCTGATCAACTCGATCTTCCGCGCGGCGCATTCGATCAAGGGCGGCTCGGCGACGTTCGGCTTCGACGCCATCGCCGGCCTCACCCACGTGCTGGAAACCCTGCTGGACGAACTGCGCGCCGGCCAACGCGCCGTCAGCGTGCCCGCCATCGACGCCATGCTGGCCTCGGTGGACGTGCTGCGCGCGCTGCTGGCCGAGGCCGAGCACGGAACGCCGGCCGATCCGGCCGCGGTGCAGGCGGTCAAGGACCGCCTCAACGCCGTGTTGTCGGGCCAGGAAACCGCCGCTTCCGCCACTGCTGCCGCGCCCGAAGCGGACACGGTGCCGGAGGGCTGGAACATCGGCTTCACCCCGGCGCCGTCACTGTTCATGAGCGGCAACGACCCGCTGCGCATCCTGCGCGAACTGGAACACCTGGGCCCGCTGGAAGTTGCCTGCCGGGTGGAACGCCTGCCCGGCTTCGACCAGCTCGATCCGCTGGAAGCCTACCTGGCCTGGGACCTGGGCCTGATCGGCCAGGTGCCGCGCAGCGCGGTGGACGACGTGTTCGCCTGGGTCGTGGACGACTGCGAACTGGACATCCGCGCGATCCGCGGCGGCGTGCCCGCAGCCACCGCCGCGGCGAGCGCGGGCGGAGCGGCCACCGCCGCCGCCGGCGCACCGTCCGCGCCCGGCGCGGCCGCCAACGACGGCGGCGAGACTTCCATCCGCGTCAGCGTCGACAAGATCGACGGCCTGATCAACCTGGTGGGCGAACTGGTCATCACCCAGGCCATGCTCAAGCAGGTCTCCGGCCTGCTCGACCCGGTCCAGTGCGAGCGTCTGTTCGCCGGCCTGGACCTGCTGGAACGCAACACCCGCGACCTGCAGGAAGCGGTGATCGGCGTGCGCATGCTGCCGGTGGACGCGGTGTTCCGCCGCTTCCCGCGCCTGGTGCGCGACCTGTCCGCGCGCCTGGGCAAGCAGGTGCGCCTGCGCACCGTCGGCGAAGGCACCGAGCTGGACAAGGGCCTGATCGAGCGCATCGCCGATCCGCTGGTGCACCTGGTGCGCAACTCGATCGACCACGGCCTGGAACTGCCCGACGCGCGCCGCGCCAGCGGCAAGGACGAGACCGGCACGATCACCCTGGCGGCCTCGCACCAGGGCGGCCACATCGTCATCGAAGTCAGCGACGACGGCCGCGGCCTGAACCGCGACCGCATCCTGGCCAAGGCGCTCGAACGCGGCCTGGCCGTGCCCGAGAACCCCACCGACGCGCAGGTGTGGGACCTGATCTTCCAGCCCGGCTTCTCCACCGCCGACGCGGTGACCGACCTGTCCGGACGCGGCGTGGGCATGGACGTGGTCCGCCGCAACATCCAGGCGCTGGGCGGCGAAGTGCAACTGGAAAGCGCCGCCGGCCAGGGCACCCGGGTGGTGATCCGCTTGCCGCTGACCCTCGCCATCCTGGACGGCATGGGCGTGTCCGTGGGCGAGGAGACCCTGATCCTGCCGCTGACCTACGTGCTGGAGGCCCTGCAGCCGCAGGCCGAGGACGTGCGCACGGTAGGCGGCGAAGGCCGCGTGCTGCGCGTGCGCGGCGAATACCTGCCCATCGTCTCGCTCAACGACTACTACAGCTACGGCCAGGCGCGCGCCGACGAGCCGCTGGTAGTGGTGGTGGAGGCCGACGGCCAGAAGCTGGCGCTGGAAGTGGACGAGCTGATCGGCCAGCAGCAGGTCGTGGTGAAGAACATCGAACACAACTACCGCCGCATCGACGGCATCTCCGGCGCCACCATCCTGGGCGACGGCCGCGTCGCGCTGATCGTGGACGTCGGCGGTCTGGTGCGCGCGCGCCGGATGCAACAGGCGGCCTGAGCCGCCTCGCCTTTCTCCTCTTCCGCGGGCCCGCAGGCGCCGCCGCTTCCGGCGGCCGCCGCGCGCGCACGCCCTGCCGCACCGACCCCGCCATGAACACCCGCCTGCGCCTCGCCCTCCTCGCCTCCGCCGTCGCCGGCGCCCTGCCGCTGGCGGCTGCCGCCGCCGAGACCGGCCTCTGGCCGCCGAAGATCGGCTTCGCCAGCGGCGATGAACTGGCGCTCACCGGCAACCTGGCCTACGACATCAACCGCTTCGACGGCCAGGGCTACGCCGGCGCCGCGCTGGACGACGACGACGCCTGGCGCCGGCAGGAACTGGGCATCACCCTCAAGCGCAAGGGCCTGTACGACTTCGGCGCCACCTTCGACTACCAGTCCAAGACCTGGAGCGACGTCGTCCTGCGCGTGGAGACCCGGCCGCTGGCCGGCCGCGACCTGGGCAAGCTGCGCATCGGCCAGATGAAGCTGCCGCTGGGCATGGAAGGCAATACCGCCACCCGCAGCGTCGCCTTCCTGGAAGCCTCGCTGCCGACCCAGGCGTTCTACCAGGGCCGCCGCACCGGCGTGGACTGGGCGTTCGAACGCGAGCGCTATGTCGCCAACGCCGGCTATTTCTTCAAGGCCGACCTGCAAGGCAACAACCCCGGCCACACCGCCGCCGCGCGGCTGGCCTGGACGCCGCTCAAGCAGCCCGGCCGGGTCCTGCACCTGGGCGTGGCCGCCGCGCGCGAGAATCCCGACAGCGAAGTCAACGGCCTGGGCGTGACGGTGCAGCCCAGCGTGCGCTGGCGCGCCAAGCCCGGCAGCGCGCTGACCAGCGTGCGGCTGGTGGATTCGGGCACGCTGACCCGCGTGGACCACATCGACCGCGCCGGCCTGGAAGCGCTGTGGATCGACGGCCCCTGGTCGCTGCAGGGCGAATACCTGCGCCAGCACACCGTGCGCCAGGCTGCCCTGCCCGGCTACGCCAGCGACGGCTGGTACGTGTTCGGCAGTTGGCTGGCCACCGGCGAATCGCGCCCCTACAGCGGCGGCAACGTGTCCAACCCCAAGCCCAAGGGCAAGTACGGCGCGCTGGAACTGCTGCTCCGCTACAGCCGCATCGACCTGGATGGCGACGGCATCGCCGGCGGCCGCGCGCATGACTGGACCCTGGGGGCCAACTGGTACCTCGCGCAGAACTTCAAGTTCCAACTCGGCTACGTGAAGACCGAGGCCCGCCGCGGCGCGTACTCGGCCGATCCCTCGGCACTGCAACTGCGCGCCCAATTGCATTTCTGAAGCGCGCGCTTCAGAACGAATACGCCGGAGTCCGCTCCCGCGAAGCCCGCGCCTGAACCGTGCGCGCGGGCACACTGCGTCCGCGACCGCCGCGGCGCCACGGCGGTTCCGGGTGATTTTTCGTGATCCCGGACATCAAGAACTCACATTAATCGCCGCTAGTCATCTCCACAGACGACACCCGTCGCGACGCGGCCGCGCTTCCTGCCGCCGGCCGCCGCGACTCCCGCTCTTGCACGGAGACGATCCATGAAGTGGTTCCAGAACCTGTCCATCGCCCGCAAGCTGGCGCTGGCCTTCACCGCCACCACCCTGCTGACGCTGCTGCTGGGCGGGGTTTCGATGTGGCGCCTGGACGTGGCCAACACGCAGATGTCCGACGTCAACGAGAACTGGATGCCCGCCGTCCAGCACCTGGGCGAAATGCGCGCGCAACTGGGCGAGTTCCGCACCTTCGAGCAGGCCCAGTTGTCGCGCCAGGGCAACCTGGAGGAGATCGCCGACTACGACAAGCGCCTGAAGGACACCCGCGCCCTGATCGAGGCCGAGGAACACGCCTACAACGAGATCCCCTCCGAATCCTCGCCCGAGGAACTGGCGCTGTACCAGCAGGTCGAGGCCGCACGCGCGGCCTACTTCGAGGCGCACGACCGCATCGCCGCGGCCGTGGCCGCCGACGATTTCGCCACCGCGCAGGTCATCTCCGGCACCGAATCGCGCAAGCTGCGCCGCGCGCTGTTCGACCACCTCAAGGCGCTGTCGCAGTACAACATCGACAACATGGCCCGCAACGTCGAAGCCTCCCGCCAGGCGCACCACCGCACCGTGGCGGCGATGGTAGGCGGCCTGCTGCTGGCCACGGCGCTGGCCGCGCTGCTGGGCTGGGCGATCACCCGCTCGGTGGTCAGGCCGGTCGGCGAGGCCGTGCGCGTGGCCAACGACGTGGCCGCCGGCAACCTGGACGGCCGCATCGACACCCAGCGCCACGACGAAGTGGGCCAGTTGCTCTCGGCCATGCAGCGCATGCAGGCGCAGATCAAGGCGGTCATCGCCGCGCAGACGGAAATGGCCGCGCGCCACGACGCCGGCACCATCAGCTTCCGCATCGACGACAGCCGCTTCCCCGGCGAATACGGACGCATGGTGCGCGAGACCAATGCTTTGGTCGCCCAGCACATCGGCGTGAAGATGCGCGTGGTCGAGGTGATGCGCCGCTACGCCGTCGGCGACCTGTCCCTGGACATGGATCGCCTGCCCGGCGAGAAGGCCGTCATCACCCAGGCCATGGACGCTACCAAGTCCAGCCTGCAGGCCATCAACGCCGAGATCAGGCGTCTGGCCCAGGCCGCCGCCGAGGGCGACTTCACCGTCCGCGGCGAAGAGGACCGCTTCCAGCACGACTTCCGCGACATGGTCCACAGCCTCAACGCCATGATGGCCGTCAGCGACCGCAACCTGGCTCGCATCTCCGCCCTGCTGCGCGCCATCGCCCAGGGCGACCTCACCGCCCGCATGGAAGGCGACTTCCACGGTGTGTTCGCCAGCATGCGCGATGACGCCAATGCCACCGTCACCCAGCTCACCGAGATCGTGGCCGGCATCCAGGAGGCTTCGACGTCGATCAATACCGCCGCCGGTGAAATTGCTTCGGGCAACTCCGATCTTTCCCGCCGCACCGAACAGCAAGCCGCCAACCTGGAAGAAACCGCCGCCTCGATGGAGGAACTGACCTCCACCGTGCGCCAGAACGCCGAGTCGGCCCGCCAGGCCAACCAGCTCGCCATCGGTGCCGCTTCCGTGGCTTCCCAAGGTGGCGAAGTCGTCGGCAAGGTCGTCACCACCA
>ERZ761602.1255-NODE-1255-length-47244-cov-15.739579_pt1 | contig 47244 bp, 36 predicted proteins | sample MGYA00512165_ERZ761602 | MGnify/ENA primary metagenome ERZ761602 (study PRJEB28899, sample SAMN02445085) | bioreactor sludge metagenome | biome: EBPR sludge; isolation source: Thorneside wastewater treatment plant | place: Australia: Brisbane, Thorneside...
ATGCGGAGGAGGGTGGCGAGGGTGGGGGCGACGGAGAGGATGGAGATGGGGCGAGGGGTGAGGCTGCTGCCGGGGATGCGGACGAGGAGGGGGACGAGGCGGGTGTCGGCCGAGGGCGCGTCGTGGGAGGTGCCGGTGGTGTAGGAGGTGATGAGGCTGCCGTCGGTGGGGATGACGAGGAGGTCGCCGGTCTCGCCGGCGAAGCGCGTGAGGCAGGCGCGCGTGGTGAGTTCGTCGAGGCCCGCGCAGGAGGAGGGGAGGGTGTCGAGCGCGATGACGCGCGCGATGTTGGGGATGGTCGAGAGGCGCGCGGTGATGGCGGCGAGGGCGGCGTCGCGGTCGCGCGGCGCACGCGCGAGCGCGGCCGGGGAGAGGTAGACCATCGCCGACGAGAGCGCGGCGACCCAGTCGCCCGGGCCGAGCACGGTGGCGGCGGCCTCCTCGGCGGCAGCCTCGAGCTCCGCGGGTGGGATGCGGCGCGCGCCCGGATGGCGGCCGCGCTCGATGACCGGCGTCGCGCCGTGGTCGCTCGTGACCAGGACCGCGTAGCGATCGGCGCCCACCCGCTCGTCGAGGAACGACAGCAAGCGGCCGAGCTCGCGATCGAGCGCGCGCTCGTGCTCGATCATCTCCCACGACTCCTGACCCCAGTTGTGGCCGACGAAGTCGTGCGCGGAGAGCGAGACGACCAGCAGGTCGGCGATGTCATCGGCGCCGAGCTGCTCGCCGGTCACCGCCGCCACCGCGGCGTCGACCTCGATGCGGTCGAGGAAGGGCGTGGCGCGCAGCGCCTTCGCGGGTGACGTCGAGCTCGCGAGCGCGTAGGGGAACGTGATGCCCAGGCCGTGCTCCGCGCCTTCGCCCGCCGCGTCGTCCGGGATGCCGGTCCGCGTCCGGAGGAGCGCCGCGTCGTCGGTCGTCCAGACGTCGTCCAGGTACGGCGCGACCGGCCGCTCGCGATCGAGCGTGAGCGCCCATGCCGGCAGCTCGTCGCCGTACGCCGTCGACGACGTCATGCCGACGAGCTTGGGCTCGTACCACAGCGCCACGTCGGGCCGGCGCCCCGCGACCAGGCACGCCGCGCGCGCCTTGCCGCCGATCACGACCGAGCGCGCCTTGCCGCCCGTCTCGCGGCGCAGCACGTCCGCGATCCCGTCGACCCGCAGCGGCGCCCCGGACGCACCTTCGATCCCCTCGCTCGATCGTCCCGGCAACGGCAGGATCGTCACGGTGTCATCGGCCTCCGCCTGGCGCTCGCGGCCCTGCTCCCGCCGCCACCACCCGTTGGCCACGATGCCCGTCGACGACGGCGGTGCGCCCGTCCCCAGGGTCGCGTGCCCCGGCGCCGTGAACGTGATCACGTACGGGTACTCCGCCTCCGGGTACACCACGCCCTCGTCCATCATCCGCTTCAACCCGTGCGCGTACAGGTCGCGCCGCGCCTCGAAGCCCCACGTCGGCCACTGGTCGATCACCACGAGCACGACCAGTCGCAGCGGTGCGTCGCCGTCTTGCGGCGCCTGCGTCGCGAGCGGCTTGCACCCTCCCTGCGCGAGCAGCGCGATCGTCGAAGCCAGGGCGACCGCACGTGCGCGTGTCCTCACGCCGCAACGATACGCGATCCAGGATGCGCTCAGTCGATCGGCGGGAAGTTCTCGCACGCCGTGTCGAACAGCTCGAGCGCGTCGGTCAGCCCGACCGTCAGATCGCCGGCGCAGATCGACGACACCAGCGCGTTCGACGCGCCCGCCGCCGACGCGAACTGCACGAGCCGCTCGGCGTAGTCGGCGTTGCCGAAGCTCGACGAGCACGAGCCCGGCCCCGGCCCCGCGATCATCGCGACCGCCCACCGCCCGTGGTCCCCGGTGTACGCGTCGAGGAACGCGCTGTAGTTGGCCGGTGGCTCCATCTGCGCGTCGCACAGGCTCTGCCCGAACCCGAGCGTCACCGGCTGCTCGTAGCTGCAGTCGTTCTCGTCGGTGAGGATCACGACCGCGAGCAGCGCGTCCGGCCGCCGGAAGCCGCCGTTGGTGCCGTCGCTCATGCGCTCCTCGAACGCCGTGCGCATCGCCGCCAGCGGCATCTCGTCGCTGGGTCCGCCGGTGCCGACGTTGGCCGCGCACGCGAACGCGCTCGCCGCGTTGGCGTCGTTCTTCTCGATCCAGCGTCGGGTCATGTTGCACCCGCCGGGCTGCAGCATCGCGCCGTTGTCGCCGCCGTCCTGCGAGATGGGCAAGACGGGGCCGCCCGGGAACGTGGCCTGCTGGTACGTGTAGTCCATCCCGGTCGTCGTGATCGCAACGCGGTAGTCGAGTCCGGACGCATCGATCACCGACAGGAACTGCGGGAAGTTCGTCGCCAGGTTGGTCTGCTCCTGGCCCATCGAGCCCGAGTTGTCGACGACGAACAGGATGTCGATCTTCTCGCAGCCGTCGGCGTTGGTGCCGCCGTCGCCGTCGTCCGTGGGCCACGGCGCATCCGGCCCGCCGCCGCCCCCGCCGTCGAGATCACCGGCGCCGTCGTCGTCGCCCTGCGACGACGGACCACACGCCGCCACGATGACAGCCACGAGAGTCCCGAGGACGTACGAGCGCGCGCGCATGAGTGCCTCCCTCGGGCCGGAACGCTACCCACACCTGCCTCACCCGACCAAGCACAATCGTCGGACACGATCTGTCCGTTCCGGACAATCCGTTGACCGATCCGACCTCGGCGGTCAGGGACAGGCGCCGGCCGGCGGCACGGTCGTCGACGCGAGCCACGCCTGCGCGCACGCGCTCGGATCGAACCCCGTGACCTCCTCGATGACGTCCAGCATGTCGGCCATCCCCGCCGCCTGGCCGCCGTACCTCGCGTAGAACGTACGCAGCGCCGCATCCAGCATGGCGCGGCCCACGCGCTGCTCCACGGCGCGGTAGAAGAACGCGCCCTTCACGTAGGGCACCCGCGAGAACAGGCCGTCGCGGAGGATGTCGACCTCGCCGCAGCTCTGCGGCCACGCCACGCCGTTGCCGCTGCCGCTCCGCATCGCGTCGACCTCGGTCGTCAGCCGCGCCCAGATCGGGTCGGCCACCGCCGCCCCGGCGACCTCGTCGAGCACGCGCCACTCGAGGAACTCGACGGTGCCCTCGCTGAGCACGAAGTCCTCCCAGCAGCGGATGCGCACGCCGTTGCCGAACCACCCGTGCGCCGCCTCGTGCACGTTCACGCCGACGTCGCCGAGCGCGACGCTGCCCACGTGCCAGTACGGGTGGTGCTCCATGCCGCCGAACGCGCCGGCGCCCCAGTTCGCCGACACCGTGCCCACCTCGTCGCCGAAGCGGTACCGCCCGAGGTTCTGCTCCATCCACTCGAACGACGCACGCAGGTGCGCGCCTCCCGCCGCCGCGGCGCTCGCCTCGCTCGCGCGGTGCCACATCGCCACGCGCGTGCCCGCCGCCGTCATCCCGAGGTCCAGCCGCTGGAAGTCGCCGACGATCCACGCCGCCATGTACGCCGGCGCCTGGTCGGGGATCGTCGTCGGGTACACCGCCATGCCCGTCGCCGCGCCGCTCACCGTCAGGTGGAAGGTCGTCCCGTCGGACGGCTCCGAGCGGCACGGGAACACGTTGCCGCAGTGGTACGGCCAGGTGAGCGTGTAGCCCGCCATCGCGACGCCGTTCGAGTTGTTGTGGTAGCGCCACCCGTACTCGATCGTGAGCACCAGCGGCTCGGTCGTGGGCGGCACGCCGATGTCGAGCTGCTCGCCGACCGGTCCGGTCTCGACGAACTGGAGCGGCTGGTCCCCCATCCGCACGGCGCGGATCTCGAGCGAGCCGATCTCGAACGACGCCCCGGTCGAGGTCGACGGCGCCAGGGTGATCGTCGCCGTCGCCGAGCGCGCCGCCAGGTCCACCGCGAGCGTGGTGTCGACGACATCGCGGGTCAGATCGGCCATGGGCGGATACACGACCGCGGCGTCGATCGGAGGCGCATCCCCGCCGTCGTCACCGCCGCATGCGGCGAGCGCCAGCACCAGCGCGGCGAGCGCGGCGAGCGCCGGTGTCGCGATCTCTTGGGCGCGGGAGCGCATGGCCGGACACTATCCGCCGCGCCGCCCCTTCGGTAGTACGATACGCACATGACCAGGGGGAACATGGTCGTGGCCATCGCCACGGCCTTCGTCTCGACGTTCGTCGTCGCTTGCGGTGGCGCGATGCCTCCGCCGTCGCCAGGCGGCGCCCCGCCGCCACCGCCGCCGGGCGGCGCGCCACCGCCGATTCCCGGGACGCCACCGGAGGAGGGTTCGGACAGCCGCCTCTTCCGCTTCGAGTTCGGTCTCGAGCCGACGTCGTCACCACAAGGCGACCTGAACCAGGCGCATCAGGGCGCCATGGCGTACCGCTTCGCGTATTTCGGCGCCAACCCGACGCCGAACTTCGGCCTCGGCCTCTCGGCGCGCGTCGTCGACACGCGGACCGACGTGGGCTACCCGGCGCTCTACTTCTTCGACCTCCTCGGCTTCTACCTGCGCTACGAGGTCCCGGTCGCGCCGCAGCTCAAGGGCTATCTCGAGGTCGAGCCGTCGATGGTCGGGATGCACGTCCGCTGTGACGACCCCAGCGACTTCTCGTGCAACGACGAAGGCTACGAGTTCCTGCCCCGTGGCGGCGTCACCGGCCGCGCCGGCGGCCTCTACCGCGTCGTGCCCGGCTACCTCGACATTGCCGGTTACGTCGCGCTGCAGAAGACCATCCCCGACGAGGGCGGCTGGTTCAGCGTCGGTCTCGCGGTGGTCCTGCACGCCGGGCCGACCCACGCCGCCCAGCGCCGTCGCATGATGATGTTGCAGCAGCAGCAGCAGCAGCGCCGCTGAGGCGCGCCTGCCCGCGCGTCACGGATCGACGACGGGGAACCCGTACAGGTCACACGGGTGGTCGAAGTGGACGACCTCGCCGTCGTCGACCATCTGTGTCGTCCCGTTGGGCGACGTCTGACCACCCCACTTGTAGATGCTGTCGGTGAAGCCCTGGAACACGCACATCTCGCCCTCGCCGAGCCCCCAGCGCACGGTCCGGTCGGTCGTGTTGTCGAACTTGCAGGTGAAGCGCACCTTCTGGAAGCCCTCGAGGGAGAACGCGGGGTCGATGTTCTTCCCCAGCGGCTCGCCGATCGCGCCGTCGCTCGACGCGATCACGACGTCGCCGTTCGGCCCGCCCACCGCCGTGAGCTCGAAGCCCCGGCCGAGCGAGTGATAGTGCGGGAGCGCGTAGAAGAGACTGAAGTCGAGGGGCGTGCCGACGACGCGCTGGTGGACGTCGGCGAGATCGCACTCGACGGAGACCTCCGACTTGCGCTGCGGCGGGAGCGCGAGCGGCCGGTACATGAACGCGATCGTCGTGAGCTTGGTGACGACGTCCTCGGGCGCGATCGGCGTGATCGTCAGCGCGAGTGCCGTGGCGAGCGGCACGTCGCTCGCGTTCAGGAGATGGATGCCCGACACGATCTTCGAGCGCGGCGGGATCGGGATGGCGACGCCCTCGGGGAACTGCTGGCGCTCGGTCACCGACTGCGTCGACTGCGCGAAGAGGACCGCGCCCGCGCCGCCGGCGACGACCTCGTCGTACGCGCGCGAGTCGCAATCCCAGATCCCGTCGGGGCCGGCGAAGGTCGCCTCGGGCACCCAGAACCAGTTCGAGTGGTGGAAGCCGCTCTGCGTGACGAGGTCGACCGCGTTCACGTAGATCGGCTCGTCGTTTCCGAGCGACGCGCTGACGCAGTCGCCGAACATCTCCTCCCCGGGATCGAGGTCGAAGGGACCGAACGTGTACGTCTGTGGCTCGGGCGCGGGCAGGCCGTCCGGACCTCCGCAGGCCGCCAGGCAGACTCCGAGCAGTACAGCGCGCTTGCTCATCGGCGTTCCTCCCGGGCACGGACCCTACAACCCCGCGACCCGGGTTGCCAAGTGCAATCTTGACCGTTCGGTCATGTTATTTGGGCGTAAGCTCCAGCGATGCCTTCCCTGCGAGAGTGGGCGGACTCGCTCTGGACCGGGGCCGCCCGCACCGATCACAGCTCCATCGTCGGCTCGATGCTCGGCGCCGGCGTCGGCCTCGACGAGGTCGCGCCCGGCGTCGCGTTCGTGCCCAACTTCGGCAACGTCACCGTCGTCGACGGCGGCGACGGCCTCACCCTCGTCGACACCGGCAGCTTCCTGACCGCGCCGCTCGTCCACCGCCAGGTGCGCGCGTGGCGCGCGGGGCCGATGCTCGCCGCGGTCTACACCCACGGCCACGTCGATCACGCGATGGGCATGGGGCCGTTCGACGACGAGGCCCGGCAGAAGGGCGATCAGCGCCCGCGGGTCTACGCCCACGAGGCGCTCGCCGCGCGCTTCGATCGCTACAAGCTCACCGCGGGCTGGAACCAGGCGATCAACACCCGCCAGTTCCGCGTGCCCGGGCTGCGCTGGCCGACCGAGTACCGCTACCCCGACGTCACCTATCGTGATCGCTGGCAGCTCGAGGTCGGCGGCGCGCGCCTCGACCTGCGCCATGGCCTCGGCGAGACCGACGATCACACGTGGGTGTGGCTACCGGCGCAGAAGGTCCTCTGCACCGGCGATCTCTTCATCTGGGCCGCACCCAACTGCGGCAACCCGCAGAAGGTGCAGCGGTTCGTGCGCGAGTGGGCCGACGCGCTCGACGCCATGCGCGCGCTCGGCGCCGAGGTCCTCTGCCCCGGCCACGGGCCGCCGATCTTCGGCGCCGATCGCGTGGCCCAGGCGCTCGACGAGACCGCGCGCCTCCTGCGCACGATCCACGACCAGACCGTCGACGCGATGAACCAGGGCATGCGCCTCGACGACGTCGTCGCCGCCGTCGACATCCCGCGTGACCTGCTCGAGCGGCCGTACTTGCGACCGGTGTACGACGACCCGGCGTTCATCATCCGCAACGTCTGGCGGCGCTACGGCGGCTGGTGGGACGGCAACCCGGCGCACCTGCTGCCGCCGCGGGAGACCACGCTCGCGGTCGAGATGGCGGCGCTCGCCGGCGGCCCCGGTGCGCTCGCCGCGCGTGCCGAGACCGTCGCCGACGCCGATCTCGCGCTCGCGTGTCAGCTCGCCGAGTGGGCGTGGGCGGCGGCGCCCGCCGACGACGACGTGCGACGGATCCGCAGCGCGCTCTATCGCCGTCGCGCCGAGGGCGAGACCAGCCTGATGGCGAGAAGCATCTTCACCGCCGCGGCCGAAGAGAAGTAACGGCGACGAGGACGCCACGGGCGCGCGTGTACTCTCGGGGCGTGTCCACGAGTGTCGGCTCGCAGCTCGTCGTCGTCGTCGTCGCCGTCGCCGTCGCCGTCGCCGTCGGGGCCTGCCGCGACGCGAAGTCCGTCGATGCCGATCGCTCCGCCGCGCTCTTCGATCGCGTGACCATCGACACCGGCGGGATCCACGGCCTGTCGGGCCTCGCGCTCGACGAGCGCGGCGCGATCTGGACCGTCGCCGAGCGCGGCCAGACCGCGTACCGCGTCGAGCTCGAGGCGACGCACGTGCGCGCGGTCGAGCGCCTCGCCGTCGTCGGGCTGCCGCCCGGCGAGGACATGGAATCCGCCGCCGTGCTCCCGGGCGGCGACCTCCTGGTCGGCACCGAGGGCAACGCCCGCGGCCTCGCGCGCCTCTTCCGCCTGCGCCGCGACGGGGAGCGCCTGCAGGTCATCGGCGAGCCCATCACGATCGACGAGGCCGACGCCGGCATCGCGGTCGGCGCCAACCACGGCGCCGAGGCCGCGTGCGCCGTCGGTGAGCTCGTCGCCGTCGCGCTCGAGACGGCCGGCAAGGACGACGGCGGCCGCTGGGCGCCGCTCGTCGTCGTCGACCTCGCCACCGGCGCGCGCGACGGACATCGCGTGCGCCTGCGCACCGCCACCGGCAAGCTCTCCGGCCTCGACTGCTGGCGCGACGGCGACGTCGTCCGCGCCGTCGCGATCGAGCGTCACTTCGAGGTGACCCAGCTCGTGACGTTCGAGCTGCCGGCCGCCGGCGCGGCCGCCACCGACATCCCGACCTCGCTCCTGCTCGATCTGGGACCCGCGCTGCGCGGCGCCCTCAACCTCGAGGGCATCGTCCGGTTCCCGGACGGTCGCCTGGTCGCCGTCGTCGACAACCAGTACAGGACGATCACCGGCCCCGACGAGCTCCTGGTCTTCAAGCCTCTTCCGGCGCCGCTTCCGGCGCCCTGACCCGCGATCGCGCCTCGATCAGCATCTTGCAGAAGATCTCGCCCTGCTCGATCGCGTCCTCGATCGCGACGTGGCTGTGCCGCTCCGGCCCCAGCCAGCGCGACGGCATCGTGCGCTTGGTGGTGTCGCGGTAGGTCGTCCCGAGCAGCGTCATCGCCATGGTCTTCATGTCGAGCGCGGCGTGGGAGAACGGGCTCCCCCCCGTGAACTTCACCGCATACCAGTAGACGTACGTGAAGTCGAAGCCGGCCGGGTACGCCACGAAGACCGGTCGGCCGGGCAGGCCGCCGGTCCACGCGACGAAGTCGCGCATCACGTCGGCGGGCGGCCGGACGTCGGTACGGCACGCCGCCCACGCCGCCGGCTCGCTCCGCCACCAGCGCATGGTGGCCTCGTCGCCGGTGGCGCCGTCGAGCGTCTCGAGGTTGGCCGAGAACGTCCCCACCATCGTGGACGCCGGGGAGGGCGGCGCCCAGTCGATGGTGAAGGCGGCGGCGCCGATCGAGAGCATCGAGTGCGGGCCCGGGATGGGCCCATCGGCCTCGACGTCGACGGAGACGTAGACTTCACGACGCGCCATGGTCGGCGCGCACTCTACTACTTGCCGAAGCGGTACGTCGTGAACTGCGCGTCCATGCGCGCGTCCTGGCCGGCGCTGAACGTATTCATGCACGCGTCGTCGGTGTAGTCCATGAAGTTGGTGATCGGGTCTGCGCCCGCGCTGCGGCGGCACGTATCGCGGCCGACCGGGCACCCGTACGCCGCGCTCTTCTCCGCCGGCGTGTCGCTCACGTAGTCGCCCTGGCCGTTACAGCCGCCCTGGAACGTGTGATAGAGGCCCATCCAGTGGCCGACCTCGTGGGTGCCGGTGTCGCCCTCGTTGTAGGGAGCCGCCGTGCCGCCGGGCACCGACGAGAAGAGCAGGACGACGCCGTCGTCCTTGGGCTTGCTCGCGTAGCTCGACGGGAACGTCGCCCAGCCGAGCAGGCCGCCGCCGGGGTTCGACGAGTAGATGTTGAGATCGTCGGCGGAGCCCTGGCGCAGCGCGTTCTTCATCTGGCTCTCGGCGCTCGTGCCGGGACCGGCGGTGTACCAGCTGGAGTTGGTCGTACGATCCACCGAGACCAGGTTGAACGACCACCCGGTGCTCGCGAACGCGCTGTTGAGCACGCTCAGCTGCGCGTTGATCTGCGAGTCCGGGATGTCGCCGTTGGCGATCCCGCTGCCGTTGCGGATGACGTGCCAGTAGACGTTGATCGTCCCGCCGGTGGCGCTGGCGATCGTGTCGTGCTTGTGCGCGGCCATGTACGCGTCGACCTCGGCCTGCACCGCGGCCGCGGTCACCTCGTCGTGATCGATCGTGGCGCACTCGAGGATGTGCTCGGCATGCCAGTCATCGGGCTGGACGCCTTCGATCTCCTCGCCGTCGACGTCATCGGTGTCGGCGCAGGCGCCGAGCATCATCGCGGCCCCGACGCCCATCGCAACCAGTGCACGTGTAGTCAGCTGACGCATGAAGACTCCCTCGGTAGGTTCAGGACGTTCCCTTGCGGCGGATTCCGTAAGCAGGAACCGGTCCACCACCGGCTGAGTAGATCGGCCACTCCGTCGTCCGTGACATCGCAGCTGCTTACGTGGCGGGAGGAGCGTGCGACTGTGCCAACGTGTCCTACTCGCGGGAACTTTTGGTACAGATTCCGCGTGGTTACAGGGAGCATGGTCGCTCCCATCGCCCGACCTTGTGCGATCTGTCGGCGTGGCGTCCTGCGCAACCCACACGGTGATGGTCGTCGCGAGCGCTGGCACGCGCGGGACCGGAGACCCCGGCCTGCTACAACCACAGGCCCCGGTGAATGGGGTATCGACGCAGGGCGTCGGTAGGAAGACACCCTCGCGTTCACCCTCACACAGCATCCCTGGGACCCAGCATGAAGAAGCCGCTCCTCGCGCTGTTCGCTCTCCTCCTGGTCTTCGTCGCCGCGCCCTCGGTGGCGCGCGCGGCCGACGGCCCCGGCACCAAGGCGGTGCGCGGCGCCAACGACACGATCGCCAGGCTGCTCAAGCAGAAGGTCAAGCCCGGCTCGCCCGAGGAGAAGAAGGCGGCCGAGAAGGTCACCGAGAGCGTGCGCGGCTTCCTCGACATCGACGAGCTCGCCCGGCGCGCGCTCGTCGATCACTGGAGCAAGCTCACCGAGGCGCAGCGCACCGAGTTCCTCACCATCCTGCGCGCGCTCATCGAGGACAACTACATCAAGGGACTGCGCGCCAACCTCCAGTACGAGGTCGCCTACAAGGGCGAGGCGGCCGGCGCCGACAAGACCACGGTGGTGAACACCGAGATCACGGCGAAGAAGAAGGGCCGCCCCATCAAGATCGCCGTCGACTACGTGCTCGTCGACGTGGGCGGCAAGCTGAAGTGCTTCGACATCCGCACCGACGGCGTCGGGCTCGTCGACAACTACCGCGCCCAGTTCAACAAGATCATCGCCAAGGACGGGTTCGACGGGCTCATCGCGAAGATGAAGAAGAAGCGGGCCGCCAAGTAGCCGGTCCGCGCGGCTCGCGCTTACAGTCCGGGCCGTGAGCCTTCATTCGCCCCTCCTCGATGCGGCCCGTCGCTGGGCCGAGCTCGATCCCGACCGCGAGACCGCCGCCGAGCTCGCGGCGCTGTGCGACACGGCCGAGCGCGGCGGCGACGCCGCGACCCGCGCCGCCGCCGAGCTCGCCGATCGCTTCGGCGGCCGCCTCGAGTTCGGCACCGCCGGCATCCGCGGCGTGCTCGCCGCCGGTCCGATGCGCATGAACCAGCTGCTCGTGCGCCAGGTGTCGGCCGGGCTGGCGACGTACGTGGCCGCCAACGTGCCCGACGCGAAGACGCGCGGCATCGTCATCGGCCACGACGCCCGCGTGAAGTCGCGCGCGTTCGCCGAGGAGACCGCGGCGGTGTTCCTCGGCGCCGGCTTCCGCGTCCTGCTCGCGCACACGCACTGGCCGACGCCGGTGACGGCCTGGGCGGTGCGCGCGAAGGGCGCGGCCGCGGGCGTCATGGTCACGGCCAGCCACAACCCGCCCGAGTACAACGGCTACAAGGTGTACTGGGAGAACGGCGCGCAGATCATCCCGCCGCACGACACCGGCATCGCCGCCGCGATCGACGACGTCGACGCCGGCGACGTGACGCTCGGCGATCTCGCCGCCGCGCGCGCGAGCGGCGCGCTCTCCGTGCTCGGCCCGGAGGTCGCGGACGCGTACCTGCGCAGCGTCCTCGAGCTGCAGGTGGCGCGCGACGTGCCGCGCGAGCTGCGCATCGTGTACACGCCGCTCCACGGCGTCGGCGCCGAGCTGGTCGAGCGCGCGCTGGCCGGCGGTGGCTTCGCGCACGTCGCCACCGAGCCGTCGCAGCGCGAGCCCGACGGCGCGTTCCCGACGGTCGCGTTCCCCAACCCCGAGGAGAAGGGCGCGATGGACGCGGTGCTGGCGCTGGCGCGGGCCGAGCGCGCCGACCTCGTGCTCGCCAACGATCCCGACGCCGACCGGCTCGCGGTCGCGATCCCCGACGAGGGCGCCGCGAGCGGCTACCGCATGCTCACCGGCGATCAGGTGGGTGTCCTGCTCGCCGACTACCTGCTCGCGCACGCGCCCGCCGATCGGCCGCGCCTGGTCGCGTGCAGCCTGGTGTCGTCGCAGATGCTGCGCTACCTGGCGGCGGCGCACGGCGCCGAGAGCCGCGAGACGCTCACCGGGTTCAAGTGGATCGCCAACGTCGCGATGGCGTGGATGAAGGAGACGGGCGGGCGCTTCGTGCTCGGCTACGAGGAGGCGCTCGGATACTCGGTCGGCGAGCTCGTCGCCGACAAGGACGGTGTCTCGGCGGCGCTGCTCTTCGCCGAGCTCGCGGCGTGGAACCGCGCGCAGGGACGCGGCGTCGGCGATCACCTCGACGACCTGTACCGGCGCGTCGGCCTGTTCCTCACCGAGCAGGTCTCGATCACCGCGCCCGGCGCCGAGGGGCTCGCGTCGATCAAGCGCGCGATGACCGCGTTCCGCGCGTCGCCGCCCGCCGAGCTCGGCGGCCTGAGCGTCGACGAGGTCGCCGACCTGGCGCGCGGCGAGGGCGGCGTGCCGCCGTCGGACGTGCTCGTCTTCCGCCTCGCCGGCGGGCGGCGCGTGATCATGCGGCCGTCGGGCACCGAGCCCAAGCTCAAGAGCTACTACGAGGTCCGCGTCGTCGTGGGTGACGGCGAGCCGCTCGCGGCCGCGCGCGCGCGCGGTCTCGCCGAGCTGGCGGCGCTTCGCGACGCGCACCAGGCGATCCTGCGCGCGGCGATCGCGGGCTGACGCGGCCGCGGGCCGAGCGCCGCGCGATCAGGGACGACCGGCGACGAGGAGGTCGCCGAGGATGCGCATGGTGAGGCCCCAGACGGTGAAGCCGTCCCACGACCAGCACGGGAAGCGCATCGCCATCGGCGGCCCCGGCCACTCGTACGTCCCGTCGAGCTCGCCCCGCGCGCACTTCACGAGCGGCAGCCAGAACGCGGCCGCGGCCTCGACGCCGAGGCGCGGCACCGGCGGGGTGTCGGCGACGAACACGTACGGCGTCACCTCCATGCCGCTCGGTCCGGCGTTGCGCGGGTGGAGCGCCGCGAGGCGGCCGAGATAGCGCGCGTCGGTCGCGAGCGAGAGCGCGAGCTCCTCGTGGGTCTCGCGCACCGCGGTCGCGTGCAGGTGTGGATCGCCCGGCTCGTGACGTCCGCCCGGCAAGGACACCTGGCCCGACCAGGGGTCGCCCGCGCGGTCGGCGCGCTTCATCAGGAGCACGGATGGACCGTGCTCACCGTGATGGAGGAGGGCAGCGACCGCGGCGCGTCGGTGGCCGTCGGACGGCGGTGGGTCGCCCGGGCCCTGCGCCAGGCGCGCACCGAGGACGTCGACGGAGAAAGCCACGCCGGAACCTTAACCCGATCGAGAGTCTGTGTCGTAAGGTCCCCGCACCAACGGAGGGAGACCGATGAGCCTGAATCTTGCCACGCTGCTCCGCGAGAGCGCGAAGAAGCACCCGACCAAGCCGGCGATCCACATCAACGACGTCACCGTGCCGTACGCGATGCTCGACGGCATGGCGCAGCGGTTCGCCGGGGCGCTGCGCAACCTGGGCGTCCGTCCCGGGCAGCACGTGGCCCTGCTCCTGCCCAACGTCCCGCAGTTCACGATCGCGTACTACGGCTGCCACTACAACGCGAACCCGGTCGTGCCGCTCAACGTGCTGCTCACCGGCGACGAGGTCGCGTACCACCTCGCCGACTCCGACGCCGTCGCGGTCGTGGTCTGGGAGGGCTTCTACGAGGCGGCGAAGGCCGGCTTCGATCGCGTCGACGGCTGCAAGCACCTGATCGTCGCCAAGCTCGATCGCGCCGACGTGACCGCGCCCGAGGGCGCGCACAACCTGACCGCGATCACGATGGCGGCGCAACCGGTCGGCGACATCCCCGCGACCAGCCCCGACGACACCGCGGTCCTGCTCTACACCTCGGGCACCACCGGCAAGTCCAAGGGCGCCGAGCTCTCGCACTTCAACCTCTTCTACAACGCGCAGTGGCTCACGCAGCAGCCGTTGCCGGTGCCGCTCGGCGACGCGACCGTGATGGTCGTCCTCCCGCTCTTCCACAGCTTCGGCCAGACCGTCATGCAGAACTCGACGATCTGCGCCGGCGGCACGCTGGTCCTGGTGCCGCGCTTCGAGCCGCTGGCGGCGGCGCAGCTCATCCAGAAGCACAAGGTGAACGTGTTCGCCGGCGTGCCGACGATGTACTTCGCGCTGCTCAACCACCCCGAGGTGACGCCGGCGATGACCGAGTCGCTCGGCTTCTGCCTGTCGGGCGGCGCGGCGATGCCGGTCGAGGTGATGAAGGCGTTCGACCAGAAGCACAAGCAGTACATCCTCGAGGGCTACGGCCTCTCGGAGACGTCGCCGGTGGCGTCGTTCAATCCTCCGGGCGGCGGCAAGAAGGCCGGCTCGATCGGCGTGCCCATCTGGGGCGTCGAGTTCCGGCTCGTCGACGGCGCCGGCAAGATCGTCACCGAGACCGACACACCCGGCGAGATCTGCATCAAGGGCCACAACGTGATGAAGGGCTACTACAAGCGGCCCGACGCCACCAAGGAGGCGATCGTCGACGGCTGGTTCCACTCGGGTGACATCGGCACCCGGGACAAGGACGGCTACTACTACATCGTCGATCGCAAGAAGGACATGATCATCCGCGGCGGGTTCAACGTGTACCCGCGCGAGCTCGAGGAGGTGCTGTACGCGCATCCGGCCGTCGCCGAGGCGGCGGTCGTCGGCGTGCCGCACGAGAGCCACGGCGAGGAGGTGAAGGCGGTGCTCGCGCTCAAGCCCGGCCAGGCGGCGACCGCCGAGGAGATCATCGCGTACTGCAAGGAGCGGCTCGCGGCGTACAAGTACCCGCGCATCGTCGAGTTCCGCGACGCTCTGCCCAAGGGCCCGACGGGCAAGATCCTGAAGCGCGAGCTGCGCTAGGCCGACGGCGTGTCGACGTGGGCCGAGGGCGCGGTCACGTGCGCGCGCTGCGCGCGGCCCGTCGAGCTGCGTGAGGCGGCGAGCATCTCGGCCTCGCGCGCGCCGATGTGGCGCGAGGCGCTGCTCGACGGCACGCTGCACCGGCCCACGTGTGGCGGGTGCGGCGCGACGCTCGACGTGCAGACGCGCTTCCTGTACACCGACCTGGCGCGTGCGCAGTGGATCGTCGTCGAGCCGCCGGCTGCGCTCGGCGACTGGCCGGCGCGCGAGCGCGAGCTCCTGGCGACGTTCGACCGGCTCGCGGCGGGGGCGCCGCTGCTCGCCGACGTGCTTGCGCGCTGCCGGGTCCGGCTCGTCTTCGGGGTCGACGAGCTGCGCGAGCGCGTGCGCGCCGAGGCCCATGGCATCGACGACGCGCTGCTCGAGTGCGCGAAGCTGGTCGTGCTGCGGCGCCAGCCCGAGGTGCGCGACGCCGGCGAGCGGCTGCGGTTCGAGGGCTTCGGCGACGACGCGCTCGAGCTGGTGGCGGCGCCGGCGGCGAGCCCGGCAGACGTGCGCAGGAGGTGGCAGATTCCACGCGCGGTGGTCGACGAGCTCGTAACCGCGCGCTGGCGCTCGGACTTTCCCGAGCTCTTCGGACGGGGGTTCGTGTCGATCGATCGCTGGCTTGTCAACGAGGACGCAACCGGAGACGATCGAGCGCGATAAGTCGCGCATGAGCCCCAGGGACACCCGTCTTCGAACTGAAGAGCCGGCGGCGGCGCCCGGGCCGGCGCCCGCGCCGGGCAAGTCCACGCGCGCGGAAGAGCGCTACGGCGGCGGGGCGCGAACGGCAGGGGAGGCGAGGTCGCCCGCGATCGACACGAGCGCGCCGGCGAGTGTGGCGGCCGCGCCGGCGGACGCGCGGTTTGCGGCGGACGATCCGTTCGCGATGCACCAGCTCTCCGCGAGCCGGCCCCGGAGCGAGCGCCAGGCCCATCTGGATCCCGAGCGTGTGTTCGAGGGCGTCGGTGATCAGGAGGCGGCGTGGGTCCGGTTCGAGACGCTCCTCGACGCGAAGGCGCCGGCGCGGGGTGTCGTCGCGATGGTGCAGGACCTGGGGTCGGAGAACCGCGTCAAGGTGAAGGGGCGGATCGACGAGCTGGTCCCGCTCGTCACCGGCGACGAGCTCCTGATCATCGCCGAGACCGTCGGCGTCCTGACCCGGGAGGGCGTCCTGGCGGCGCTGCGGTGCGCGACGCCGCCGTCGGCCGCGCAGCTGCGCAGCTTCCTGGACCGCGAGGACCGGCACTTCATCGCCGCCGAGCTCGACGAAGCCAAGGTCGTCGCGGCGATCCGGCGGGTCTTTCCAGGCTCGCCGGTGACGGTCCTGCCCGACATCGCGTCGCTGCTCGGTTACGACGAGCTCCGGCGCTGGTTCTTCGCCGAGACCCCGCACGAGCTGATCGCGCGTACGCTCTTGCGCGTCGACGGTCCGGCGAGGACGGCGAAGCTGCTCGTCGGTCGTGGGAGCTGGACCTGGGTCCCCCACGTCACCAACGCGATGACGGCGATGAATTCCGAGGCCGTGGAGGCCTACGCGGCTGCGTGTCCCGAGCCCGACTACCGCGCCTTCCTCCAGGCGAAGTTCGATCACCGCCAGCAGACGATCAGCGTCATCGGTCCCCACGTGGACTCGCTGCGTCGGGAGCTGCGCGACAAGACCGTCGATCCGGACCAGGTGAACGAGGACCTCTCGGTGATCGAGGGCTTCGGCGCCGACTACCTCGCGAAGCCCGACGCGCGCAGGAAGTTCCTCGCCCGCGCGAGCGCGGCGCAGATCGACGAGGCCACCACCCTCATGAACCTGGCGCCGGTCGAGCGGCTGCGCTGGATGGTCGATGGTCCCGCCGTGAAGCTCGGCGAGGTGCGCGACGCGGTGGCGACGTGGCCCGACGACGTTCGGCGCGATGCCATCGACGCGAAGCTGGTGAAGGCGATCACCCGGCGCTGGCCCGAGGCCAGCCCGGCCGACGTCTACGGCCGCGTGCCTGACACGGTGCCGGGGTTCGCCGGCGGCGACGAGCCCACGCGACGCTGGATCGTGCAGCGTGGAACGCCGCACGACATCCTGCAGATGCTGACCATCACGTCCCCGCGCACCGCCGAGCTGTGCGCGTGGATGAGCGGTCCTGGCGGTGGCTGGGACTGGCTCGATCGCCTGGGCGCCGGGCTCGACGACATGCCGCTCCGGCGCCTGATGCTGCGCTGTGGCGACCCGGCGCTCGTCGAGCGCATCCAGCGCCGGCTGGTCGGTGACTACATCCCGGAGACCTCGTCGCGCGTGCTCGACGTCGGGCGTGGACCGCGCGCCGAGCGCGATCCCAACGATCGGCTCGAGCGCAAGCTCGGCTTCGAGAAGGACCACGAGCTGGCGCAGGCGGCCGGTGAGCTCGAGGACGTCGACGTGCGCCAGCTGCACGGCAAGCCCGAGCAGATGGCGAGACTCGTCGAGCGCACCAAAGGCCCATCGCTCGTGCGGGTCCTGTACGCGGCCGATCTGCCGCTCGCGATCCTGCTCGCGCGCAAGGGGGTGACCGAAGACGGGGTCATCGATCGCGCGCAGGTCGCCGGCTGGCTGCGCACCCGATCCGACGACGACGTGGTCGTGGCGCTGTCGGACCAGAAGGCGGCGGGTGTGGCCGAGGCGCTGTGGCCGGCGGGTCCGCTCGAGAGCTTCCCGCAGCTGCGCAAGCCGGACGTGATGGCGCGCCTCCTGACCGAGAACCCCTACTTCGTCGAGTGGGTGGTGAAGCGAAGCGATCCCATCGCCGCGCTGCACGCGCTCGGCGCCGGTCGCGTCGCGCGGGCGGCGGCCGCGGCGTTCGACGAGGAGCCGGCGCTCGTGGAGTGGTTACCGTCGGGAAAGCTCCTGTCTTCGCGGGATCGCAGCTACCTCTTCGAGCTGGCGCGCCACGCGACCGGCCGGGCGCGAACCCGGCTGCGCGAGCGCATCAGCGCCGACGAGAGCAACCTCGACGAGGGCGACCTCGACGCGCGGGCCGATCGCGAGGCGCGGGCCGATCGCGACGCGTTGCCCCTGGCCGAGGCCCTCGACGAGATGCTCGCGGCCAAGGAGCCCGTGGAGGACATGCTCGCGCTCTGTCGCCGGCGCGCGGGCGAGGCGGCGGACGCGCTGTCCGAGCCTGGCACGATGCGCCGCGTGATCGCGCGCGTCGACCGGTCGCCGATCGACGTGTTCCCCGGCCTGTCGCTGGCCCAGGTGCTGGGCGAACAGTCACTCGTCGAGCCGACGCTCGACCGGACGCCGCCGTTCGTGCTCGTGGCGGCGTGCGCCGGTGACGCCGCGCTCGCGACGATCGTCGCCGCCGGGCTCGACGCCGCGACGTACTCATACGTGGGGCCGATCCGGCGCATGCCGAGGGCGGCGGCGCTCTCGCCCGCCGAACAAGCGGGGCTCGAGCAGTTGTGCGAGCGTGTCACCCAGGGACCCGCGGTCCGTGAGCTCTTCCAGGCACGCTTCGGCGCGCCGGTCTCGGACAGGTACGACGCCGCCGAGACGCGGCGGCTGTGGCGCGTGATGGCGCGCGTGCCCGAGGCGCACGTCGAGCACGGCCAGGTGAGCCGGTTCCACGAGATCGTCGAGGGTGCGCAGGGGGAGTTCGATCCGCAGAGCAAGGCGATCAACATGCAGGATGGCCTGATCGCGGACACGAAGGGGACGAACGTCAACGATCGCTCGATCCCCGACGCGCACGGGAACAGCGACCCGACCGCGCTCATGACGGTGGCGGAGATGATGACGGCGTTCGAGCTCACCGAGGCGCAGATCAAGGAGCGCATCGCCGCGGGGACGATCGAGAAGGTCGGGGACAAGCTCCGGCTCGCGCCCGTGAACGTGCCCGACCGCTTCACCGCGGTGGCGCTCCACGAGATCGGCCATGCGGTCGACGACCGCACGGGCCAGACGAGCTTCACCCACGGAGTGGCGGGGTGGAAGCAGTTCGGGGACGCGGACAACGAAGCGTGGGCGCGCGAGCTCGGTGGCTGGGACGACGTCGCGGCGGCGGACAAGCGGCAGATCCTCGACGCGTGGCAGTTGTGGACCAACAGCAGCCGTACGGCAGGTCGGCCAGAACGAGACATCGTGGAGCTCGTCAAGGGTCCGCACCCACTCAAGGACGCCAAGTACGCTCACGTGGGCATCGTCGCGCTCGCGCTCGGGGGCTTCGGCGAGTCCGCGAACCCCTACGTCGCGAACGGACGTGCGTACACGATGAACGGCTTCTACCAGCAGCGCTACAGCGTCCCGATCGCGACGATGCACGCGGCGCCGACTGCCTACGCGATGACGGCTCCGGGAGAGTACTTCGCGGAGTGCTACATGACCTACTACCTCACCTTCGACGGGTCACCCGCGAGCGCGAAGGACAAGGGCAAGCTCCTGGCGCCGTGGATCAAGCGCTGGTTCGACGAACACATCGACGCGCTGGGCGAGTCGCCGAAGCGCCGGTAGCGCGCGCTCATGGCCGGCCGAGGTAGGGACGGCGACAGACATGGGGAGGGCGCACGACGACGGCCCTGGCGTGAGCCACGAGCCACGTGAGGTCGTGGTCTTCGGGGTAGGACAGCCGCCAGACGGACTCCTCGGGACGAAGCTCCTCGAGCGTGAGTTGCGGAGGATCATCGAAGTTGCGCGCGAGCCGACGTTCCCGGGACAACCGGTCCCGCTCGGTGAGCCCCGGTGGATCGGGTTCGGGTACGTCGGTCTCGAGATGAGCGTCGAGTCCTTGGAGCCGGGCGTGGTCGCTGCCCGCCGCCGCGACGATCCTGTCGCCGTCGAAGCGAACCACGGGGGACACGCAGTCAGCCCAGATCTGCCCCCGCCCGCGCGGTGTGCGCACGCACGGTTGCATCACGATGCAGCACTCCGCCCGTCGAAGATCTGGAGCGGAAAGGTTGCAGACGCCCTCGCAGTTCGGGTTGTTGATGTCCCACTTGCGGGGGTCGCACCGCGGTGGCTCCGGCGGGGCAATTCTCCCGAGATCCTCGAACGAGAGCCGGTATCGCACGCGTGGCGCGTCTGCGTCGTCGCCGATGCGGATGTAGATGCGAGCCGGGCCGTACACGTCGTTCAGTCTCGCGATCGACTGCGCGGCGCCGCGCCTGCGCTCGCCGAAGCGCCACAGGATCACGCCATTTTCATCCACCACCTCCAGCTTCGCCGGCAGGTGCGCGCCGTCGACCTCCAGCGCCGCGGTGAAGCGGACCGGGCCACCCTCGGGGAAGACGACGGTGAACCAGTCGTCGAGGTCGCCATCGGCGGGCGCCAGCGTCCCCTGGTGGGCGACGCGCTTCGACGCCTCGTCGGGGACGAGTAACGTCGCGCCGTCCTGCACGTCGTCGCGCTCGGGACCGCCCGTCCGCGGCTGGTTGTGGCCGCAGCTGGTCGTGACCAGCACCAGGGCCACCCATGGAGAGGCGCGCATCGCTCCACAAGTCTACGACGCCCGTGAACCAAAATTGCGCAACTCGGCGGAACGCTGGGAGTAAAGCGACCAGCGGCGGGGGACGCGCCCCCTGGATACTCGAGCTTCCGACGCGTCGTCGGCCCGGTTGCACGGGTAACGCGGCGAAGCGAGCGCAAGCGCGCTCACGCTTGGCGTGGCGCGCGGCCTGCAAATCGCGACCGGCGGAGGATCTCCACCCCATGCGTTCTCACCTCACCAGCTGCTTGTTCGCCATCACCTTGGTTGCGGGTTGCACCGACGCCGGCACCGACGACCTCTCCCAGCGCAACGACGTCACCGAAGAAGAAGCGTGCGAGTGCAAGATCGAAGGTAGCGACATCGGGCGCGTCGGCGCCGCGGTGAAGCCGCCCGGTCACACCACCATCCGCGTCGCCGAGTGGATCGAGAAGGAGGACTCGCCCGGCGAGTACATCGGCTTCACCCTGTGGGGCGACTTCACCGGCGCCACGTACGTCGTGAAGGCCGGCACCCAGACCTTCCGCGTGAGCGGCGCCGAGAGCTGGTCGCACCCGGGGGGCAACGCGGGCCCCGGCGCGCCGGGCATCTCGAACGTCGACTTCTGCCCCGACGACGACGGCGGCGGCGACGGTCCGCCGATCCTCTGAGCCGACGTAGACTCCGAGGATGATCGAGAAGGTCGTCCTCGCCGAGAAGCTCGCGCGCGTCGCCGCGCCGTGGCAGCCGCACGTCATCGGCCAGGTGAACGACACCCTGGTCAAGGTCGTGAAGCTCGCCGGCGCGTTCGAGTGGCACCACCACGAGCGCGAGGACGAGCTGTTCCTCGTGGTCTCGGGGCGCTTGCTGATGAAGCTGCGCGACCCGGACGAGCGCGAGCTGTCGCTCGGGCCCGGCGAGCTCGTCGTCGTCCCGCGCGGCGTCGAGCACTGCCCGGTCGCCGGCGACGGCGCCGAGTGTCACGTCGTCCTGGTCGAGCCGGCGACGACGCTCAACACCGGCAACGTGCGCTCCGAGCGCACGGTCGAGGTCCTCGAGCGGATCTGACCGCGCGCCCGGGTTCGCGGCGCGTCAGTCGCGGCGGTACATGGTCACGACGCAGGCGCCGCCCAGCCCCAGGTTGTGCTGGAGGGCGATCTTCGCGCCCTCCACCTGGCGCTCCCCGGCGGTGCCGCGCAGGTGCCACACCAGCTCGGTGCACTGCGCGAGGCCGGTCGCGCCCAGCGGGTGGCCCTTGGAGAGCAGGCCGCCCGACGGGTTGGTGACGAACTTGCCGCCGTAGGTGTTGTCGCCGTCCCAGATGAACTTCTCGGCCTCGCCCTCCTTGCACAGGCCGAGGGCCTCGTACGTGAGGAGCTCGTTGGCGGTGAAGCAGTCGTGCAGCTCGACGACGTCGACGTCCTCGGGGCCGAGGCCGGCCTTGTCGTAGACCTTCTTGGCCGCCGCCTTGGCCATGTCGTAGCCGACCATCTTGATCATCGACTTCTCCTCGAAGGTCGAGGGGAAGTCCGTGGTCATGGCCTGGGCCGCGACGTAGACCGGGCGCTCGATGCCGTGCTTCTTCGCGAACGCGTCGGAGCACAGGACCGCCGCCGCCGCGCCGCACGTCGGCGGGCAGCACTGGTAGCGCGTCAACGGATCGAACACCTCCTCGGACGCCATGATCTCCTCGACCGAGAGCACCTCCTTGAAGAGGGCGTAGGGGTTCTTCGACGCGTGCTGGCGCGCCTTGGCGCTGATCTTGGCGAAGGTCTCGCGCTTGGTGCCGTACTTCCAGCGGTACTCGCGGCCGGCGCCGCCGAACATCTGCGCCGCGGGCGGGGCCTGGGTGAAGCCCTGCACCTCGTTCATCAGGTTGGCGTGCTTGTCCATCGGGTTGGTGCGGTCGTCCCACTTGGCCCCGAGCGCGCCCTTCTGCATCTGCTCGAAGCCGACGACCAGCACGCACTCGGCGACGCCGCCGGCGATCGCCTGGCTGCCGAGCATGAGCGCCGACGAGCCCGTCGAGCAGTTGTTGTTCACGTTGAACACCGGGATGCCCGTGAGGCCGATCTCGTAGACGGCGCGCTGGCCGCACGTCGAGTCGCCGAAGACGTAGCCGGCGAACGCCTGCTCGATCTCGTTGAACGGGACCTTGGCGTCCTCGAGGGCCGCGCGGCCGGCCTTGGCCGCCATCACGTTGTACTCCTCGCTCTTGCCGGGCTTGGCGAAGGGAACCATCCCGACGCCGATGACATTGATCCTGCGGGTCATGTGAGTTGCTCCTTGTCGTGCGTGGGTGGTGGGTTCAGGCCAGGCCCTTGAGGAAGCCGAGGCGGTGCGCGACGGAGACGTCGCCATCGACGCGCAGCTTGCCGTGCTGGAAGAGGTCACGCGCCGAGGCCGTGCCCCGGGCGAGCGCGCCGAGGTCGGCGTCGGCGAGCGTGATCGTCGTCGACGCACCCGCGGTGGCGCCCTGGGTCACCGACGGCGACGCGCCGGCGGCGTGGACGGTCCACGTGCTGTCCGGGTCGGTCGTCTTGAAGACGATCACCGCCTGGACCTCCTTGGCCAGGTCGGGCTTCTCGGCGAAGCGCTTGTCGAGCGCCGCGAAGACCGTCGGTGCCGCCGCGCTCTTGGGCGCCGCCGCCTTGGCCGCGCCCGCGCCCGGGCCCTGACCCGCGGCGCGGGCCTTGGCCACCGCCGCCATCGCGTGCTCCGGGTTGATCTTCTGCAGGAACGACAGCTTCTGCGACGCCATGACGTTGCCGCCGATCTTCAGCTTGCCGGTGGTGAAGAGCTTCATGGGATCGCTCTTGCCGGTCGTCATGTCGATGAAGTCGCTCTCGCTGATCTCGAGCGTGCACTCGGCGGTCGCGTCGGCGCCGACCTCGGTGACCGCGCCCTTGCCGTTCTTCAGGTCGACCAGCCACGCGGAGTCGGGGCTGGTGACCTTGAAGAGGTAGGTCGTGGCGATCTTGCCGACCAGGTCGGGGTTGCGCTCGACGTGATCGCGGATCGCGATGAAGACGTCCCACGTCGTCGGCTGCGCGGCCGCCGCCGGCGCGGCCGCCGCGGCCGCACCGCCACCGCCCGAGCCGGCGCGCTTCTTCGTCTCGGCGAGCACCATCTCCGGGGTCAGCTTCTTGAGGAAGCCGAGCTTCTGCGACGCCATGACGTCGCCGGAGATCTTGAGCTTGCCGGTCGAGAACAGCTTCATCGCGTCGGCCTGGCCGGTCGCCATCGCCATGAAGTCGGCGTCGCTCATCTCGAGCGTGCACTGCGGCGCGGCGCCCGCGCCCTCGCTGACCGAGCCGGCGCCGTCCTTCAGGTTCACCGTCCACTGGCTGTCGGGGTTCGACAGCTTGAAGAGGAAGATGGTCTTCGCCTTCTCGACCGTCGCCGGGTTGGCCGCGACGTAGCCGCCGATCGCGCGGAAGATGTCCGCAGAGATCGGGGTCGCCGCCGCGCCACCGGCGCCCGCGCCCGCCGGCGCCGCCTTGGGCTTGGGCTTGGGCAGCTCCTTGAAGAACTCGATCGCCGCGTTCGACACGACGACCTGGTCGCGCTCCTTCACCTTGCAGCGGAAGACGACCTTGGTGTCGCTCTCCTTCCACATCTCGGTGACCAGGGTGTCGCCGGGCAAGACCGTCGCCGCGAAGCGCACCTGGATGCTCTTGAAGTAGTCGGGATCGCCGTTCGGGGCGAACGCCTGCGTCACCTGCCGGCCGGCGTAGCCGAACGTGCACAGGCCGTGGAGGATCGGGCGCTCGAAGCCGAAGGCCTTGGCGAACCCCGGATCGGCGTGCAGCGGGTTCCAGTCGCCGGAGAGGCGATAGAGGAGCGCCTGGTTCTTCGGGATCGTGTCCTCGACGACCTTGTCGGGCGCGCGATCGGGCGGGACGTTGACCTCGGTGGCGGGGCCTCGATCGCCACCCCAGCCGCCGGCACCACGCACGAACGTGGTGATGTCGTTCTTCATGAGCGCGTTGCCGTCCTCGTCGTACGAGATGACCTCGGTGACGACGAGCGCGTTCTTGCCCTTGTCGAAGATGTCCTTGATCCGTGACCTGTGGGTGAGCTTCGCGCTGCGCGGCAGCGGGCGCATCACCTCGGTGTACTGCTCGCCGTGGAGCACGCGATCGAGTCCGTAGGAGAGGCCGGGCGCGCTCTTGCCCTCCTTGCCGAACTTGAACATCGTGTTGAGCGCGGGGATGACGGCGTAGGTGCCCAGCGCCTTCATGCCCTTGCCGTGGAGCTCGTAGACCAGCTGGAGGTCGGCCTCGTTGGTCGGATCCTTGGCGGCGCCGACGCCGAGCGCGTAGAGCGCGAGGTCGCGCTCGTCGTAGCTCGACGTGAGCTCGGGGAACTGGTAGCCGAGCGCGGCGTCGACGTCGATGAGGTCGTTGCCACCCTTGGCCGGGCCGGCCTCGATGTTCGCCATGATCGGCGACATCGACTCGGCGATGCCGCCGGGGTGCGTGGTCTTCTCGAACTGCGTGATGTCCTTCCACGCCGCGTCGACCATCTCGGCGGTGATGGCGCGGCCGAGGCGGAACGACTTGCCCTCCGACCGCTCCCAGCGGAGCTTGCCCATGAAGCCGCCGCCGACCTCGTAGAGGCCGCCGGTGTCCTCGTTCTTCTCGTGACAGAGGCGGAGCACCAGCGGCGTCACGTACTCGACCTTGAGCGCCTCGAGCAGGTTGGGCGGCATCACCGTCTCGGTCATGCGCGAGCCGGCGATGGGCGCGATCGTGTTGACGACGATGTTGCGCTTGCGGCCCTCGAGCGCGAGCGTCTGGGCGAAGCCGTGGAGCCCGAGCTTGGCCATCGAGTAGTTGGCCTGGCCGAAGTTGCCGTAGATGCCGGCGGCCGACGACGTCATGACGATCCGGCCGTAGCCCTTGTCGCGCATGATCGGCCACGCGGCGTAGGTGACCTTGAACGAGCCGAGGACGTGCACCTTGTAGATGAGGTCCCAGTCGGCCTGGGTCATCTTCTGGAAGGACACGTCGCGGAGGATGCCGGCGTTGTTGATGACGATGTCGACGGTGCCGAACGCGTCGACCGCGGTCTTGACGATCGCGTCGCCGTTCTCGACCGAGTCGTAGTTGGCGACCGCGGTGCCGCCGGCGGCCTTGATCTCCTCGACCACCTTGTCGGCGGCCGACGTCGACTTGCCGTCGCCGGTGAAGCCGCCGCCGAGGTCGTTGACCACGACCCTGGCGCCGCGCGCGGCGAACGCGAGCGCGTGTGAACGTCCCAGGCCGCCGCCGGCGCCGGTGACGATGACCACCTTGTCGTCAAACCTCAGCTCGTTGCTCATGATGTCTTCTCCAGAAGGCTCGGGAACAGCGTCTTCCACTGGTTGATGCGGGACTGGATCCGCGGTTCGTTGTGCAACAGCGTCGTCATCGCCGCGCCCATCATCAGGTGCAGCGTCAGCTCCATCGCGGGCTCGAAGCCGGGCCGGGCGGAGATCTCGGGGCCGAAGAGCGCGGCGGCCTGGGCCAGGATCTTGGCGTGCACGTCGCGCTCGGCGGAGGTGAGCGCGTCGCGCAGCTCGGGCTCCGTGCGGGCGGCGGCGCGCAGCTCCATGCCGACCTGGAAGAGCGGGCCGTTGAAGCACTCCCAGATCAGCGCGAGCACGGCGTCGATGCGCGCCGGGCCGGTGGGCAGCGCCGCGGAACGCTGCTTGAGATCGCGGCCGCGCATCTCGGCGAGGTGCGCGATCGTCGCGACCAGCAGCTCGGCCTTGCTCGGGAAGTGATGGAGGAGCGCGCCGCGCGAGACACCGGCCTTCTTCTGCACCTCGAGCGTCGTGGTGCCGGCGAAGCCGTGCTCGACGAGGCACTCGACGGCGGCGTCGAGCAGCGCGCGCCGCGTCTCGTCGCGGCGCTGCGCCTGCGTGCGTGGGGCGCGGGCGGGGACCGTCATCTCTCCTCGCGCGAACCCTACGCCAGGAAACAGTCAGTCAGGACGGTCGGCAACGTTACTTGGGATTACACGGGCTAACAGACTGATCTCAGTGCAGAATCAGGGCATGCACCCGGGGGCGCAGTTCGGGAAGTACGTGCTCGTGCGGCTTCTGGGGCAGGGGGGCATGAAGCAGGTCTGGCGGGCGCGGGACACGGAGGAGGGGCTCGACGTGGCGCTCGCCGTGGTCCACCAGTTCGAGCCGGCGGCGTTCCGCAACGAGGTGGCGCTCGCGATGCGCGTCCGGAGCCCGCACGTCGCGCGCATGATCGACGGCTTCGTGACCGAGCACGGCGTCGCGATCGTGGTGAGCGAGCTGTGTGACGGGCTCGACCTGATGCACTACCGGCAGGCGCGCGCGGTGTCGCCGGCCGAGGCCGTCGCGATGGTGGCGCAGATGGCGAGCGGCCTCGTCGCGATCCACGCGGCGCACGTGCTCCATCGCGACGTGAAGCCGTCGAACGCGATCCTCACCGCGCGCGGCGTGAAGGTGATCGACTTCGGCGTGTCGCTGCCGGCGATGGACGCGCGAACCGGGCCGGGCTACGACGCGCCGCCGGCGGGCACGCTGCCGTACATGGCGCCCGAGTGCGTCAGCGGTGACGTCGATGCACGGCTCGATACCTACGCGCTGGGCGTGAGCCTGTTCGAGCTGGTGGTGGGCCGGTTGCCGCTGCCCCAGGCCGGTTTCCACGAGTGGATGGATCGGCTGGTGCGCGCGGAGCCGCTGCCGGCTCATGAGCTCGAGCGTGTCGACGCGCGGATCGCGCGGATGTTCGCGCGGCTGTGCGCCGTGGAGCGCGAGCGCCGGCCGTTCGTCGCCGAGATCGAGCCGGCGCTGCACGCGCTGGCCGGCGAGCTGGGTGGCGTCGTCCCGACGGCGATCGGGCTGCCGAGCGCGTCGCTGCCGCCGCCGGTGTCGCCGTCGCCGCCCGTGCCGCCGACGATGCTCGCGCGCCCCGCGCCCGTGCGCGGGCTGCGGCTCGACGTCGCCTTGCCGGATCCGGGGCGGATCGTCGTCGGCTGGCCACACCTGCCCGTGCTCGCGCTCTGGCCCGACGAACATTCGACGGTCGTGCGCACGGTCGTTCGCGGCTTCGATCCCGACGGCGGCGAGCGACTGGCGGTGCGCGTCGACGACGAGCTCCGCGGCGGGCTGGTCGCGGATCTCGACGGCGACGGTCTCGGCGAGCTCTACGCGTGGAGCGACCGCGCGCTCCACGTCATCGACGCCGCCGGGCGAGCACGCGCGCGCATCGACGTGCCCCGCCGCGCCGGCCGCGAGCCGTGGGATCACGGCGCGCTCGCCCCGATCGTCCTCGACGGCGTCGGCGGTCGCGAGCTCGCGGTCGGCGGGGTCGCGATCGACGGGCTCACCTGCGGCGTCTCGCCGCTCGCCGGCGGGTGGCAAGGGCAGGGCGGCGCGCTCGTCGACGCGCTGGGTGTCACCGGGCTGTCGGCCCACGGCGCGGCGCGCCAGCGTTTTCGCGGCGACCTCGGCACGCCGGCCGCCATCCTGGCGCGCCGCCGCGCGCCCGGCTTCGTGGTCGCCTCGCTCGAGCGTGTCTTCGACGGGAACCCGACGGTGACGCTCGGGCTGTGGGGCCCGGGCGGTCACCGCGTCGGCGGCGGGGCCGTCGGCTCCTACGACTTCCGCACGGCGCCGTGGGAGCTCTGCGAGGAGGCCCAGCGCCCGTCGCACGCGCACTTCGCGAGCCACGTCGCGCCGCTCGCGCTGCTCGGCGACGGTCGGCCCGAGGACGACGTGATCGTCGTGCCGTACCTCGTCAACGCGCCCTGGTTCGGCCCGGTCCTCGTCGCGTTCGACGGCACCGGCAAGGAGCGCTGGCGCGAGCGCGTCGCCCCGCTCGCGGCGAGCGCGGCGGCGCCCCCGCTCCTCGTCGATCTCGACGGCGACGGTCGGCCGCAGCTGGTCTGGCGGCACGGCGGCGCCGTCCTGCGTCGCGACGCGCGCACCGGCGCCCCGCTGCCGCCGCTGGACGACGTCGGCGGCCCGCCCGTCGCCGCGCTCGATCTCGGCGGCCGTGGTCAGGTCCACCTGGTGAGCTGGCGCCCCGACGGGATCGACGTGACCGCGCACGGCCGGTGTCTGCCCGGCGCGACGCTCTGGCTCCCGATCCGCGGCGACCTCTGGCGCTCGGGCACGCTCGGCCCCGACGGCTTCCCGGTCGGCCCCCGCGCGTGAGCGACTACTCGTCGTCGCCCTGGTCGCGCAGGAACTTCTTGGCGTGCGGGATGCGCGGGACGATCACGGCGTAGAGCGTGGCGGCGCCGGCGACCACGAGCCAGCCGACGCCGATGGCGAGCCCGATCGCGGCGGCGAACCAGACCGCCGCCGCGGTCGTGAGGTTGCGGATCTTGTCACCGGTCGCCTTGATGATCATGCCCGCGCCGAGGAAGCCGACCCCCGACACGACCTGCGCGGCGACGCGCGCCTTGCTGTTGGGGTCGGCGACCGCCGACACCATCGTGAACAGGCACGCGCCCGCGATGACGAAGCAGTGGGTGCTGATGCCCGCCGGCTTGCCGCGCAGCTCGCGCTCGATGCCGATGACGGTGCCGCACACCAGGCACGCGGCCAGCCGGATGAGGAAGTCGATCTCGTGGCCGCTCAGGAGCTCCGTGGTCATCGGGCGCGCACCATACCCGACACGCGTCCGCGATCAAGCCGTCACGGGACGCACTGGTAGGTGCCGATTCCCGTGAACGTGTCCTGCGCGAAGCCTCCCCACTCGACGGCCGGATCGAAGACGTTGTTCCCGACGGTATCGCCGCGGGTGACGCTGCACTTGCGTCGAATCGTGTTGTCGGCGGTCGAGGTCAAGCCCGCTCCCCACTCGGTCCCCGGATCGAACCCGATCTGTCCGATGACGTCGATGGTCGCGCCGCTGCAGAACAGCTCGATCGCGTCGTCACCGTTGAAGTTGATGACCGCGTTGTTGATGAGGTCGCACTGCCCGGTGATGGCTGCGACCGCGCTGCCGTGACAGGCGACGAAGACGTCGCCTGGGGCGATCGTCTGCGTGAGGTTCACGCTCTGGCTCACGGTCGCCGAGCCGTTGGTGTAGAGGCGTAGCGCGCAGCCGGTGAGATCCCGCGGCGTGAGGAACGGGTTGGCGATCTCGACCGCCTTGTTGTTGCTCGAGCCTTCGATGTACTCGCTGAAGAACAGCGTCTCGTTCTGGCAGCTCGCGTTGCAGCCGTCGAAGCTGGCGTTGTTGCCGTCGTCGCACTGCTCGGCGAGGGCGGCCTCGAGCGTGCCGTTGCCGCAGGGGTTCTCCTCGATCTCGCACACGCGGCCGGCGGTGAAGCCGATGAAGTCGCAGGCGGTGTCGTTCCACGTGCCGGTCCCGCCCGTCGACGAGAGCGCCGTGCTGAAGAAGTTCACGCAGTCCTCGGGATCCCCGCCGTCGGGCTGGCCCATGCTCCAGTTGGTGTAGCCGAGGGCCTCGGTGGTGATCCAGCCGAAGGAGCCCTCGACCATCGCGTCCGTGAGGCCGATCCACGGGTTCTCGTCGGGGTTCTGGACCGACGCCGCGATGGCCTGCTCCTCCTCGCTCGTGATGCTCACCAGGTGGCCGGTGACCGAGACGCAGGCCGACTGGGCGGCCGCGAACGTGGTCTGCTCGCCGTCGTACGACACGTAGCAGTGGCCGGTCGCCGGGTCGGTCGCGAAGCGGTCGCCGCCGGCGAAGATCGCCACCGTGCAGACCGCGCCGGCGACGCACTGGCTGGTGCACCCGTCGGTGTCGACGGCGTTGGCGTCGTCGCACTCCTCCTCGCCGGCGATCAGGATGCCGTCGCCACAGATCGCGGTGCAGACGCTGGGCGCCCCGGTGCAATCCCAGCCCGGCTCCTCCTGGCAGGTCGCCGAGCAGCCGTCGCCCGGGTCGTTGTCGCCGTCGTCACAGGTCTCGGGCGCCTCGACCTGGCCGTCGTTGCACACGACCACGTTGTTCACCGTGATCGAGACGGTGGCCGGCGCCGACGTCGCGGTGCCGTCGTTCGCGGTGAACGTGAACGAGTCGGGGCCGACGTAGTTCGCTGTCGGCGTGTAGGTGACGGTGGCCGTGGTCAGGCCCGTCGACACGATCGCGCCGAGCGTGCCGTTCGCCGGCCCGGTGGCGACCGCGAACGTGAGCTGCTGCGCCGGCACGTCCACGTCCGTCGCGGTCAGCGTGATCGTGAGCGTCGTGTTCTCGTTCATCGTCGGCGACTGGTCCGCCGCCACCGGCGGGTCGTTGACGGGACCCACGGTGATGGTCACGACCGCGATCGCGAAGTCGCCGTCGGCGTCCGCGACGCGGTAGGAGTACGAGGCGGTGCCGTGGAAGTTCGCGGCGGGCGTGTAGAGGACGGTGTTGTCGCCCTGCGCCACCGCGCTACCGCTGGTCGCGGCGACCTCGATGGTGACGACGAGGCCGCCGTCGCCCAGGCCGGTGTCGTTGGCCAGCACGTTGGTGGTGACGCTCGCGTCCTCGTCCACCGTGTCGGTGTCCGCGACCGCGACCGGCAGGTCGTCGACGGGGTTCACCGTCACGGCGACCAGGCCGACGTCGGTGGCGATGCCGTCGGACACGACGTACTCGAACGACGCGGGGCCGTGGTAGTCGGCGGTCGGCGTGAACGTGATCATCTGGGTCGGCACGTCGATCGTCACGTTGCCGTTCACCGGGTTCTGCACCGCGACGATCGTGAGGGTCTGCGGATCGGGATCGACGTCGTCGGCGGTGTAGGTCGACGCGCTGCGCACCATCGCGACGTCCTCGTCGGTCGTGTCGGTGTCGTCGACCGCGACGGGCGGGGTGTTGGTGTCGATCACGGTCACGGTGACGCGGCCGACGTCGGTGCCGCCGTCGCCGTCGTTCAGGACGTAGTCGAAGCGGGCCACCCCGACGAAGTCGGTGTCGGGCGTGAACGTGATCGTCCCGCCGGCGAGCGCGACCGAGCCGTTCACCGCGTCCTGGACGGCGGTGATGGTGAGCGGACCGGGGCCGTCGATGTCGGTGTCGTTGCCCGCGTAGTTGGCGGCCGGGCGCACCATCGCGGTGTTCCGACCGGTCGAGTCGGTATCGTCCACCGCGACCGGGTTGTCGTTCACGGGCACGACGTCGATCGTGAACGTGGCCGGCGCCGAGGTCGCCGTGCCGTCGTTCACGGTGAACGTGAAGGAGTCGTCCTGATCGCTGTCGGCGTTCGGCGTGTACGTCACCGACGCGGTGGTCGGCGTGAGCTGGGTGATCGCGCCGAGCGCGCCGCGCGCCGGAGCGGTGGCCACGGCGAAGGTGAGCGCGTCGCCATCGGGGTCGGCGCCGACCAGCGTGATGGTGACCGCCGTGTCCTCGTTGGTGGTCGTCATGCCCGGCGTCGCCACCGGCCCGTCGTTGGCGGCGGTGACCGTGATCGTGATGGTGGCGGGCGTGGACGTGGCCGCGCCGTCGTTGGCCGTGAACGTGAAGGAGTCGCTCCCGTTAAAGTTCGCCGCCGGCGTGTACGTCACCGTGGCGGTCGTCGGGGTCACCTGGGTGTATGCGCCGAGCGTGCCGTTCGCCGGGCCGGTTCCGGTGGCGAAGGTGAGCGCGTCGTTCTCGACGTCGGTGCCGGAGACGGTGATCACGATCGCCGTGTCCTCGGCCGTGGTGACGCTCTGGGCGGCGGCGACCGGGGGGTCGTTGATCGGCGTGACGGTCACGTTGACCGTGCCGGTGTCGCTCGCCGCGCCGTCGCTGACGGTGTAGTCGAAGCTGGCGGCGCCGTGGAAGTCGGGGGCAGGCGTGAAGGTGACCGTGCCGGCGGCGAGCGCCACCGTGCCGTTCATCGCGTTGCTCACGCCGGTGACCGACAACGTCTGGCCCTCGGCGTCGGTGTCGTTGGCGACGAGCGTGGCGGCGGTGATGGCGACGGCGGTGTCCTCGGGCGTGGTCGCGGCGTCGTTCACGGCCACCGGCGGGTCGTTCACGCCGCCGATCGTGACGGTCACGGTGCCGGTGTCGGTGGCCTCGCCGTCGCTGACCGTGTACTCGAAGGTCGCGGTGCCGCTGAAGTCCGCCGGTGGGGTGAACCGGATCGTGTCGGAGGTGAGATCGATCGTGCCCACGCTCGGGGGCGCGACGTCGGTCACGGTGAGCGCGTCGCCCTCCACATCCAGGTCGTTGCTGGCCAGCGTCGTGCCGGTGACCACGACGTCCTGATCCTCGTTTCCGGCGAGCGCGTCGTCGACCGCGACCGGCGCGTCGTTCACGGGCGTGACGGTGATCGCGATGCTGGCGCCGACGTCGTAGGTGCCGTCGCTGATGTCGACGTGGATCGCGTCGGGGCCGTGGTAGTCGTCGTCCGGGCGGTACGTGATCGAGCCGCCCTCCTGGGTGATCGTCCCGTGCGCTGGCTGGCTGAACAGGAACGTCAGGCCGTCACCCGGATCGGGATCGGTCACGTTGACCGTGACCCTGATCGGCGTGTCCTCGGGGGTCGTGACGTTGCTGTCACTCGCCACGGGCGGGCGGTTGCCCTGGAGGTTGTCACCACAGGCGGCGAGCCCGACGAGCGCGGAGGCCCCCAGGCACAGAACGACGTACGCGTCCCTCATTTGGGCGCGACCTTACTCCGTCGGTGGACGCAGGACCAGGACCGGACGACGGCAGGTGCGCAACAGCTTGTCGGCGACCGATCCGAGGAGGGCGCGGGCGATGCCCGATCTGCCACGTGATGCGATCACCACCACATCGGCGCCCAGGCGCTCGGCGGCCTCGCCGATGAGCTGAGCCGTGTCGTCGCCGGTGACGACGTCGACCTTGGTCGTCACGTTCGCCTGGTTCGCCGGCACGAGCGCCCGCAGGCGGCGCTCGATGTCGGCCACGTCCGAGCCCTCGTGATCCTCGTCGCGCACGTGCACCAGGTGGACCTCGCCGCCGCGCTCGCCGACGAGCGTGTAGCCGTAGGCGACGGCATGGTTGCCGAAGTCGGAGAGATCGGTCGCGACGACGGCGACGCGGAAGCGCGGCACCTCGAGGCGGCCCAGGTGCGCCGACGTGGGGACGCACCAGATCGACTGCTTGGCGTCGTGGAGGACGAGCGACGACACCGACGAGAGCCGGCCGAGGCCGCCCTTCTGCCGCGTGCCGATGAGGACGACGTCGACGCCCTCGCCGTCGGCGATCTCGAGCAGGTGATCGCCGATGCGGCCGAGGCCGCATCGCGGGCGGATGAGCACCTGACCCTCGCCCTCGAGGGTGCCGAGGCGGCGCTCGAGATCGCGGGCGAGCAGCCGCTCGATCTCCGGGTCGCCCTCGACCATCGAGCGGGTCTTGACGCCGTACCGGCGCGCGGCCTCGTCGGCGTAGTAGACGTGGGCGGCGATGACGTCGACCGGGCCGTAGCTGCGGAGCTTGCGGAGGAGCACCAGCGCCTGCTCGCAGCTCGCCGACTCGTCGAGGCCGATCATGACGCGCAGCGCGCGTTCGCCGCGCGCCCACGCTTCGAACGGCGCCGCGTCGCGGACGACGAGCACGGGCACGCTCGCCGCGACGACGACGCCCTCGGAGATCCCGCCGAGCTTCATCAGCGGCGAGTTGCTGTGCCCCTTCGAGGCGACGACGAGCAGGTCGCCGCCCTCGGTCTCGGTGGCGGCGACCAGCGAGGGGATCGTCGGGCCGACGATCACGTCGCCGCGGACGCGCACGCCCGTGCCCTCACCGAGCCTGGCGATCACGGCGTCGAGCTGGCCGCGTACCTCGGCGGCCTTGCGTTCGGCCTCGCCGCCGGCGACCTGGGGATCGACGACGGTGACGAGCACGAGATCCTTGTCGCCGCGGCGGCGCGCGATCGCGAGCGCCGTGGCGTGCGCGCTCGTCGACAGGTCGGACAGATCGGTTCCGCAGACGATGGCCATGAACGTCCTCGCTGGATCGGAGTCGGGGTCGGAGTCGTCGTTCGATGCTTCAGTCGATATAGGCGATGCGGCGGATCAGCTCGAGCAGGCGTCGGCGCACGACGGTGCGCAGCGCGACGAAGCGAACGCCCATCCCCGGGTCGAGGTTGGCGAGCGCGTCGGGCCGGTACGGGTTGACCCAGATGACCTCGCCCTCGAGCTCGAGCACCTCGTCGTCGTCGGGCCGGAAGCGCAGGTTGAGCTGCGTGCCCGGCGGCAGCGGCTCGATCGTGCGCACGAAGATGCCGGTCTCGGAGATGTCGCGGCTCGAGGCGAACAGGTACGTGTCCTCGCTCCGGTAATCGACGTCGAGGTCGACCAGGACGCGCGGCGAGGCGCGGCGCTCGGCGGCGCGCGCCTCGATCTCGGCGGTCTTGGTCCGAGCCATCTCGCAGGTCATAACCCTGGGTCCGTCCGGGCGCAATGGGGCTCGGACCGGCGACCCTCGACGCGCGCTACGTCGTCCGCCGGCGCCGCGGGCGGACGAGCGCGAGCGCCACCAGCAGGGCGAGCAGGCCGGCGCCGCGCGCGCCCGCGTCGTCACCCGCGCTGCAGCAGCCGCCGCGCGAGCTCACCAGCCGCAGCTGCCCGACCTTCACGCGGTTGTTGCCGTCCTTCATGCCGTCGGGCGCGCCGCTGACCGGCATGTTGCGCCAGTTGGGGTTCGAGCCGGTGAAGAAGCCGACCCAGATGTCGTAGGCCTGGGTCGGGAACGAGGCGTTGCCGGCCTCGACCTGGAACGTGTCGATCACGTAGTCGCCGACCTTCCAGAAGTTGGTCGCGCAGCGGCCGCGGATCGGATCGTGGTCGCCGATGATGCGCGAGCCGCCGCCGTCGATGTGGACGAAGATCTTCCAGCCGCCGTTCACCGGGGCGATCACCTTCCACACCAGCGTCATCGTGAACTTCTCGCCGCGCGCGACCTTCTTGGGCACCTGCATGCCGACGAGCTGGATCTGGTTGTCCCAGGTGCCCAGCACCTTCTCGCCGGCGCTGGCCAGCCACGCCGGCGGCGTGCGCGTCATCGCCGTCGCCAGCGGGTTCTTGTCCCGGGCGCGGCCGAGCTGGTTCGACAGCAGCATGAAGCGCGCGTTGGTGTCGTCGAGGACGTGGTAGCCGCCCTGCTCGGTGCGCTGGGCGTGGATCGGGCACAGCTCGGACGCGGGCACCAGCGCGAACACGCGCGTCGGGCGCGCCAGGTACTCGAGCAGCTGATCGCGGCCGGCGATCGTCTCGGTCTTGCCGCCGGCGTAGTAGCGCGGCGCGTTGCCCATCGAGCCCATGATCGCGAGCGGCTCGTCGGCCTTGCGCGTGTCGCGGTAGACCTGGAACACCTGCTTCGACGACAGGTTCTCCGAGAGCCCGCGGTGCCAGACGTGGGTCCAGAAGAGGCCGGTGAGGGCGGTCACGACGAGGGCGACGATGACGCCGTACCGCGGGACCGGCGCGAACATCGACCGGCCGTCGGGCCGCCACAGCCACGCCGCGAACGCGAGCGGGATCGCCACGCCGAGCCCGAGGACCCAGAGCCACGCCTTCATCGGCGCGCCCAGGAAGCGCGCGTTGGTCGGGTACTTGATCTGGTCGCCGCCGACCATGAGCGAGGTCAGGCGCTCCGGGAACGCCGACAGGTCCTTGGCCATCACGATCACGCCGGCGACGATCACGAGGCCGATGAGCACCCACGGCGTCATCGTCCAGCCGCTGCGGTCGGCGTCCGGGCGCTCCAGGTCGTCGCGCCGCGCGAGCACGGCGTCGAGCCAGAGGCCGACGCCGACGGCGCACGCCGGGAAGCCGGGGTAGAGCGCGAAGCCGACCTTGCGGTTGAACACGGCGGCGCACAGCCACGCCGCCGCGGCCCAGCCGAGCACGACCGCGCCCGCGAACCGGCGGCGCTCGCCGCACGCGCCGGTGGCCAGCGCGCCGAGCGCGACCGGCACGAGCACGGCCCACGGGAACATGCCGAAGCCGATGTGCTCGAACAGGCTGTCGTAGGTCGAGCGCAGGTCGTCGTCGTTGCGCCAGATCCCGCCGAGCAGGCTCGAGTAGCAGTCCTCGGTGAGGATGCTCTTGCCGAACACCTGCCGCGTCCCCACGGTCAGCGGCCCGAGCTCGAAGATCTGGTAGACGAGCCACCCGCCGAGGCCGAGCGCCGCCGCGCCCGCGACGAGGGCGACCGCCGCGGGCGGCACCTCCACCGGCGGTGGCGCGCCCGTGCGCAGCGGGCGTCGATCGATCGTGGCCCACACCGCGCGCAGACCACGCACGGCGAGCGGCGCGCCGAAGGTGCCGGCGATCGCGAACGCGGCGAGCGGCGGCACGAGCCCGAGGAGCACGCCGCCGCCGTGGAAGGCGAGCCACGAGCCGGCGGTGAGCGCCGCGCATGCGCTGGCGACGTCCAGCGCGAGGAGCTCGGCGCGCCGGGTGAACGGCCGGCACAGGGCGGCCAGGCCGTACGCCATGAGCGTCGCGCCGGTCGCGACGCCGATGTCGCTCGTGAGCTGGCGCGAGGACATCGCCCACAGCGGGAACGAGCAGAGGACGAGCCCGGCGAAGAAGCCGGCGCGCGGCGAGCCGAGCCGCCACGCGGTCCCGAAGGCGGCCATGACGCCGAGCAGCCCGAGCAGCGCGAACGGCAGGCGCGCGCCGCCGTCCGAGCCCGCGAAGGTGTCGAGCCCCCACGCGGCGGCGCGCGGGCTCAGGGTGCGCGGGCTGTCGAGCTCCGGCCCCTTCTTGCACGAGGTCGCCGGCACCGCCGGCTTGTACGTCTTGTCGGCGCGCGCCGCGGCCTCGTCCGCCACCGCCATCTCCTGCGGCTCCCACAACCCGGGCGTGCCGATCGCGGGCACGAGGCAGAGGAGGGCGAGCCCGAGGATCCAGGCCGGCAGGGCGAGCGGGTGCCTCGCGAGGTCGAGGGGCTGCGGTGGCACGATCGTCCCGGACCGTACGAGAGGTGCCGGCCCCGCCGCAACCACCGCGTCGTATACTTGCGACGCGACGCTGCGGACCTCACACTCGGTCGGTGGACTGGAAGGCCCGCAAGGCCGAGCTCGACCGCCTCCACCGCAAGGTGCGTGTCGCCCGCTCGTCGAGCCTGATCGCGTCGTGGGCCGGGCGCTGGTTCCGGACCCCGGCGCGCGTCCGCGGCGAGCCGATCCCGCGGCCCGCCCCGGGCCAGGTCGCGATCACGTTCGGTGGGCACGCCACCGCGCTCGTGCGCTACCGCGGCGCGACCGTCGTGTGTGACCCGATGCTCGGCCGCTGGGTCGGCGGCGTGCACCGCGCCGTCGAGCCCGGCCTCGGCCCGGGCGACCTCGCGGGCGTGGACGTCGCCGTCATCAGCCACGCCCACCACGACCACCTCCACCTGCCGACCCTGGCGATGCTGCCGCGCACCGCGACGATCGTGTTGCCCCCCGGCGCGGCGGCGCGGGTGTCCTCGCTCGGCTTCGCGCGCGTCATCGAGCTCGCCGCCGGCGCCGACGTGACGCTCGAGGGCGTGCGCGTCGCGGCGTGCCGTGCGTCGCACGGCGGCGACGACGACGAGCTCGCGCGCACGAGCGCGTACTTCCTCGCCGGCGAAGGCCCGAGCGTCTACGTCTGCGGTGACGGCGCCTACGGGCCGGGCTTCGAGGAGGCGGGCCGCGATCACGCGCCCGACCTCGCGCTCCTGCCCATCGGCGGCTTCCTGCCCCTGTCGTTCCGCGCGCGCCACATGAGCCCGCTCGACGCGCTCTACGCGTTCGAGGACCTGCGCGCGCGGCTGCTCATCCCCATCCACCACGGCGCGTTCCGGCTGTCGTACGAGAAGCTCGGCGAGCCGGCGCGCTGGCTGCGCGAGCTCGTCACCGAGCGCGAGCTCGAGGCCCACGTCCGCGTGCTCGATCCCGGGGAGTCCGAGGTGTTCTCGTCGCCGCGCCGGCTCGCGCAGCGCGCGGGCAGCGCCGGGACCGCGACCGCGGACGAGAGCGGTGGCGTCGTCGTCGCGGAGGTCACCGCCTTGCGTTCCGTGCCGTGGCCCGCGACCCTCACCCACTAGTCACGCCAGCCCTGGTGCTGGTGTCGGTCACGCTCTTCCTCGGCGCGCAGGTGCCGAACGTGTTCGTGCTGTCGCCGCGCTTCCTCGGCGATCGCGGCTATCACGAGGACGAGATCGGCGTGGTCATGGGCGCGTTCAGCCTGGCGTCCTTGGTCATCTCGCCGCTGGTCGGCTGGTTCTGCCTCCGTTTCGGGCACGCGCGCGTGATGGCGGTCGGCTGCCTGGTCGCGGGCGCCGGCGCCGCGGGCTTTGCGCTCGCCGACGGGCCCGCGGGCTTCGCCGCCGGGCGCGCGCTCCAGGGCTTCGGCTTCGCCCAGGTGCTCGTCGGCGCGGCGGCGTACGTCGCCGAGACCGCGCCGCCGGGGCGGCTGGGCGAGGCGCTCGGCCTCGCCGGGGTGCTCACGCTGGCGGCGCAGGCGGTGGGACCCGTCATCGCCGCCGTGCTGCGCGACACGGTGAGCTGGAGCGCGGTGTGGTGGTTCGGGGCCGGCGCGGGCGTGGCCGGCGCCGCCGTCGCGATCGCCCTCCCGCCGGTCGCGCGCCACGAGGCGGCCGACGACGGACCGCGCGGGCCCGCGATGGCGCCGCTGGCGGCGACGGTGCTCGCCGGCGTCGGCTTCGGCGCGATCTGGACGTTCCTCGCCGATCACGGCCCCGAGGCCGGCGCCGCGTACGTGACGCCGTTCTTCGTCGCCTACGTCGCGGCCGCGATCTCCGTGCGCCTCTTCATGGGCACGCTGTCGGATCGCATCGGGCGGCGGCAGGCCGCGGCGCCCGCGCTGCTCGGCCACGCGCTCATCCTCGTCGCGATGGCGTTCCTGGGCGCGACCTGGCAGCTGGTCCCGATCGGGCTGGTCTACGGCTTCTGCCACGGCGTCTACTACCCGACGATGCAGGCGGTCGTCGTCGAGCGCAGCGGCGGCCGGCGCAGCCGCGCGGTGGCGGCGGCGACGTTCGCGTTCGGCGGCGGCGTGACCGGCGCGGCGTTCGTGCTCGGTCCGATCGCCAAGGCCTTCGGCTATCCCGCGATCTACCTGGTGGCGGCGGCGTGCGGCGCGGTCGCCGCCGGCCTGGTGTGGTGGGAGAGAAGTAGTGCTAAAAGCGCCGAGGCATGGCCGACCGCGCCCCCGACGTCTCCATCGTGATCCCCGTCTACAACGAGGAGGGGATCCTGCGCGAGGCGGTGACGGAGCTGCGCAAGGGCCTGGCGCTCGTGCGCGAGGATCTCGGCGCGCCCGAGCTGCAGTTCGAGATCATCCTCGCCGAGAACGGCTCGCGCGACGCCACCGTCGATCTGGCGCGCGGCCTCGCCGACGAGATGCCCGAGGTGCGCACGTTCTCGCTCGGCGAGCCCAACTACGGCAAGGCGCTGCGCCAGGGCATCCTGATGGCGCGCGGCGAGCTGGTCATCTGCGACGAGATCGATCTGTGCGACACCGACTTCTACCGGCGCGCGCTGGCGCTGCTACGCGCGCGCGGCTGCGACATGGTCGTCGGCTCCAAGGCGATGCGCGGCGCGCGCGACCAGCGCCCGATCTTCCGGCGCGCGGCGACGCGCGTGATCAACGGCATGCTGCGCGTGTCGCTCGACTTCCACGGCACCGACACCCACGGCCTCAAGGCGTTCCGCCGCGCGACGCTCGAGCCGATCGTGCACCAGTGCGTGATCGACAAGGACCTCTTCGCCAGCGAGCTGGTGATCCGCGCGGGGCGCGCCGACCTGTCGATCATCGAGATCCCGGTGCGGCTCGAGGAGAAGCGGCCGCCGGCGATCAACCTGGTGAAGCGCGTGCCGGGCGTGATGCGCGGCCTCGCCAAGCTCACCTGGGTCATCCGGTTCGGCGGACAGCCGTAGCGGGCGTGTCGTGACCGACCCGCTCGTCGCCGTCTCCGTCGATCTCGATCCGCTGCCCTGCTACTACCGCATCCACGCGCTGGGCGAGCCGCCGCGCGAGCTGCGCGATCTGGTGCTGCGGCGCGCGGTGCCGCGGCTCGCCGAGCTCTTCGCGCGCCACGGCATGCCGGCGACCTGGTTCGTCGTCGGCGAGGATCTCGACGCCGACGTCGTGGGTGAGCCGGCGGCGACCGCCGCGCGCGCGCTGCTCGCCGAGCGTCACGCCGCGGGCGACGAGCTCGGCAACCACTCGCACACGCACCCGTACGATCTCGCGCGCCGCTCGCCCGCCGACGTCGCCCGCGAGATCGGCGCGTGCGACGAACGGCTACGCGCGATCACCGGCCGCCCGATCGCCGGCTTCCGCGCGCCCGGCTACGACCTCTCGGCGGTGATGCTCGCCGAGCTGGCGAGGCGCGGGTACGTCTACGACTCGTCGATCTATCCGGCGCCGGGGTACTACGCCGCCAAGGCGGCGGTCATGGCGGCGTTGCGCGCGCTCGGCCGCCCGAGCGGCGCCGTCCTCACCGATCCGCGCGCGCTGGTCGCGCCGACCGTGCCGTACCGGCCGGCGATGTCGGCGCCGTGGCGCCGCGGGCAGTCGCCCGTCATCGAGCTGCCGATCGCGGTGACGCCGTGGACGCGGCTGCCGGCGATCGGGACGACGCTCATCCTGGCGCCGCCGTGGCTGCGCGCGCGCGGGCTCGCGGCGATGCGCTCGCGGAAGCTCTTCAACCTCGAGCTGCACGGCATCGACCTCATCGACGCCGAGCTCGACGGGATCCCCGGGGAGCTGGTGGCGCGCCAGCCCGATCTGCGGGTGCCACTCGACGTCAAGCTGGCCGCGCTCGACGAGGTGCTCGCGGCGCTGGTCGCCGAGCGTCGCGCCGTGACCCTGCGCCAGGCGGCGACGTGGGCCCAGCGCGAAGCCGCGTGACATACTCGCGGGCATGAGGTCGTCGCACCTGTGCGTGATGCTCGCGTTCGCGGCGGCCTGTGGCCCCGGCGCCTCCACCACGCCGCGCGCGCCGGTGACCAACCAGCCGGTGGAGCCGTCGCGGACGGCGAGGCCGCGGCTGTCGCTCGACGGCGCGCTGGCGATGATGCCCAAGGACACCGAGCTCGTGCTCGAGCTCGACGTGAAGCGGCTGCGCGGGTCGGTGCTGTGGGAGCGGATCGAGCCGTGGCTGCGCGCGCAGGGCGGCGAGGTGCTCGGCGAGATCACGCAGCTGTGTGACTTCGATCCGGTCGCGACGCTCGACACGTTGCTCCTCGGGGCCAAGGGCTTCGGCCGGCCGGAGATCGACGCCACGATGTTCGTGCGCGGCTTCGATCAGGCGGCGACCACGGTGTGCTTCGAGCGGGCCGCCGACGCGGCGCGGGCGCGTGGTGACGACAACACCCTGCGCGTCGACAGCGACTACCTCGAGCTGCGCGAGGGCGGGGCGGCGACCCTCGGGCTCGCCTTCGTCGACGCCGAGACCCTGCTGGTGGTCTCGCGCCAGGGCAACATGACCGATCGCGCCGCGGTCGAGGAGGCGCGGGCGCGCCGGCGCGACGACGGGCTCACCGGCTCCCCGATGTTCCGGCAGGTCCTCGACCGCGTCGATACGCGCGCCACCGCGTGGTTCGCGGTGAACGGGAACGCGCCGCTGTTCGCGGCGATGCCGTACGCCGTCCGCTCCCTGCGCGCGGAGCTCCACACCAGCGCCGATCCGGCGCGCGCGCTCGTCGGCACGCTCGTGATCGAGGTCGGCGCCGGCGGCGACGCCGGATCGCTGGCGCAGATGTTCCAGATGGGCCTCGATACGCTCCGGGGCGGGCCGTACGACGACCTCGCGCGCGCGCTGTCGGTCACCGCGGAAGGCGCCGACGTCGTCGTCGACGTGCGCTTCGACCTCGCGCAGCTCGAGCGCCTCGTCGCGATGTTCGGTCCGCTGATGCCTTAGATGCGGCTGCGGCGGCCCGCCACGATCGCGCCGCGGGCGAGCTCGTCGCAGCGCTCGTTCTCGGGGATGCCGGCGTGGCCCGCGACCTTGACGAAGGCGAGCCGCGGGAAGACACGCAGGCGGTCGCGGATCTCGGCGATCAGCTCGACGTTGGCCTTGGCCTTCCAGTTCATCGACAGGACCCCGATCGAGTAGCTCGAGTCGGTGTAGACGCGCACCGGGCGGGCGACGTCGCTCACCATGTCGAGCCCGCGCAGGATCGCGGTGAGCTCGGCGATGTTGTTCGTGCCCTGCCCGAGGTACTCGGAGTGCTCGCGCCGGTTGTCGCCGTCGATGAGGACGACGCCGAGGCCCGCCGGGCCCGGGTTGCCGGTGCACGCGCCGTCGGTCCAGATGTGGATCGTGTCCTTCGACGCGGGGCCGAGCGCGGCCTTCGAGGAGCCCGCTTTGCCCGCGCCCTTCGACTGGCCCGCGCTGGCGCTCGGGCTGCGCTCGGGACGAACGGCCGCGGGGCCGAGGTCGGGCTCGACCGGCGCGTCGGCGACCGCGCCGAGGTTGCGGGCGCCCGCGCGATAGACCTTGGCGGCCGGGTCGCGCTTGTAGACGACGGCGACGCGACCGGCCTCGTCGGTGACGAGGTTGCCGGCCGCGTCGACCTCGGCCCAGATCTGCGCGTCGCGCAGGATGTGACGTTTCCACGGCATCGCGCGGGCTTTATGCCATACCGCTGAGACACGAGCGTTGCGGGGGAGGGTGGTCGTGTTACAACCGCGGGGCCTTCGGGAGGACCCCAGAGAAATGACCAAGCTCGCTCGGAAGATCGTTCTGCCGCTCGCCCTCGCGACGGCGTTGTTTGCCTGTGACAAGGGCAAGAGTGGTGGCGGCAGCGGCGGCGGCGCCACCGGCACGGCTGGCGCCTCCGCGATCGCGCCGGCGCAAGGCGGCATCAAGCGCGCCCTCGCGGCGATGCCCAAGGAGACCGACATCGTCATCGGCATCGACTTCCAGTCGATGCGCAAGAGCGCCGTCTTCAAGAAGTACGAGCCGATGATCATGGAGAAGGCCGGCAAGGGCCTCGACGAGTTCAAGACCAAGTGCGGCTTCGACCCGATGGAGAAGCTCACCGGCGTCATCATGGGCATGCAGCCGAGCATGGGCGGCGGCCTCGAGGCGGCGACGATCTTCGTGCGCGGCTTCGAGAAGGGCCCGGCGATCGACTGCATCAAGAAGGCGGCGGCCGAGAAGGCCGCCGAGGGCAAGACCGCCAACATCGACGGCGACTACATCGAGTTCCTCGAGAACGGCGAGCCCAAGTTCCGCACCCTCTTCATCGACGACAGCACCGCGCTCATCGTCATGACCGGCGAGGATCAGTTCGCCGACAAGGCCGCGCTCCAGGCGGCGGCCGCGGCCAAGGAGGGCGACGGCCTCACCAGCTCGCAGGCCTTCGTCAAGCTGCTCGACGAGGTGAAGACCGGCTCGTCGCTGTTCATGGTCATGAACGGCAACGCCAAGTTCATGCAGCAGAACCCGCTGCCCTTCAAGATCAAGGCGGTCTTCGGCTGGCTGAACGTGGCCAGCGGCGTCGACGGCGAGTCGCGCATCCGCATGGAGGATGCCGACGCGGCGAGCGCCATGGTGGGCTTCTACAAGATGGGCACCGAGGAGCTCAAGAAGACGCCGGCCGGCAAGTTCCTCGACAGCGTGAAGGTGTCGTCGAAGGGCGCCGACGTGGTCGCGTCGTTCAAGTTCGACCAGAAGCAGATCGATGAAATGATCGAGATGGCCAAGTCGTCTCCGTTCTGATCGGCTTGTCGTCCGCCCGCGCCATCGCCACTCGCCTGATCGTCGCGGCGCTCGTCGCGGCGAGCCTGGTCGCGGGTGGCTGCAAGAAGAAGAAGGGGGCGGCGGGTGGTTCGGCGCCCGTCGCGGCGCTCGGGGCCATTCCCTCGGATGCGACCGTGGTGGTCGGCATCGACGTCCGCCAGCTCGCGCAGGCGGACGTCGTCGTGCGCGCGGTCGACCAGATGCTCGTGCGCGACCCCGATCTCGCGGCACGCCTCGCGCGCCTGGCCAAGGACTGCGGGGTCGACGTCGCCCAGCAGGTGAAGAGCGTGCACCTCGCGCTCGGACCGCGCGCCACGAAGGGCGGGATGGCGCCGCCATCGCTGCTGGTGGCGACGGGCCAGCTCGCCGAGCCGGCGCTGACGGCGTGCCTGCAGGCCGGCGCCGGCAGCGGCGGGGGGCAGCTCAGCGTGCGCGACGTCGGCGGGCGCGCGCTCTACAAGTTGACCGAGGGCGCGCGGGTCCTCCACTTCGCCTTCGGGCAGGCCGACACCGTGGTCATCGGCGCCGACGAGACGTGGGTGCTGGCGGCGGTCGGCGGCAGCGCCAAGGTCGAGGCCAGTCCGACGCTCGGGCCGCTGCTCGAGCGGGTCGATCGCGGGGCGGCGGTGTGGACCGCCGCGACCATGGACGCCGAGCTGGGCACCGCGCTCACGCGCATCACGAAGGGCAAGGTCTCCGCGGCGCCGCGGGCGCTCCACGGCGCGCTGCGCACCCGGGAAGGCCTGATCGGCGAGCTCTCGTTCGTGATGGCCAGCGAGCCCGACGCTGACGCCCTGGTCGGCTTCGCCCGGGCGGAGCTCGAGATCCTCGCGATGGCGGCCCAGGCGATGGGGCTCGGGCGGCTGGTGGCCAAGGTGCGGGTCGAGCGCAAGGGCGCAGAAGCACAGTTCCGAGTGGCCCTCAGCGACGACGAGGTTCGGCAGGTGTTGTCGGCGATTGACAGGGGGCAGGGTAGCGGTCAGGATGCGCACCCCGCAGAGGCGGGACCACCTCCTGATGCCGGCCCGAGCGGCGACGCGAACGCTGGAGACTGACCATGGCGACGAAGAAGACGGCCTCGGAAGCCGAGACCAAGAAGAAGGCGGCCAAGTCCGCCAAGACGACGAAGACGGCCGCGGCGCCCAAGGCCGAGAAGGCCGCCAAGAGCGAGCCCAAGGCCAAGCCCGCGGCCCGCGGTCCGCTGGCCCGCATGAAGGCGCTCTACGGCACCAAGGACAAGCTCGTCGACGCGATCGCGGGCTCGCTCGCGACCGACGGCGAGGACGAGGGTGCGCTCAAGGACCGCCTGCTCAAGGCGTCGAACGCGCAGCTCCTCAAGCTCGCCGGCGTCGTCGAGCAGGTGAAGAAGTCCTACGGCGGCCGCGACAAGCTGGTCGACGCGCTGACCAAGGCGGTCAACCGCGCCAAGGACCAGCCGTACGTCGCCAAGCTGGCGACGTTCTCGCTGCCGCGCCTGTTCGACATGGCGCGAGCGGCCGAGCGCCGCGTCAAGGCGTCGAAGTAGGCGCGGACGGCGCGCCCGCGCTACGCTTGGTGGGTGCGCGCAGTCCTTCCGGCCATCGCTGCGTTCGCGGCGGTGGCTTGCGTCATTTCGGCCGCGGCGCAGCCGCCCGACGACGATGACGTGCGCGTCGACGGCGTCGCGGTGCTCCTGGGACGGGACGCGCCGCTCGTCGTGCGCTGGCTCGAGGCGCCGGCGCTGACGGCGCAGCTCGGGCCGGTGATCCTCGGCGAGCTCGACCGGGCGCGGGATCCGTCGGTGGTCGTGCCCTCGATCGTCGGCGACCCGCCTGCCGACTTTCCGTCCGCGGGCTGGCCGCTGGCGCTCGACGGCGTGCGCGGCAAGGGCCCGTTCGGCGCCGGCGACGACTGCCCGTGCGCGACCCGGCTCGGCGAGCTGGCCGACGACCGCCGCGTGGCGGCGCTGCACGCGCTCGGCACGTTCGTCGTGCCGCCGGCCGCCGCCGATCTGCGTGTGCTCGAGATCCGCGCGCGCTACCAGGACGGCATCGCGCTGTGGCTGAACGGCGTGCCGGTGGCGCGACGCAACCTGGCGACCGGCGGACCGGCGCTGCGGCTCGCCGAGCGGCTGCACGGCCCCGAGTGGGAGACGTTCTTCGTCCCGGTGGCGCCCGGGCTCCTGCGCGCGGGCGACAACGTGCTCGCGATCGCGGTGCACCCGTCGGGCGGCAGCCGCGCGCCGTTCCTCGAGGTCGAGGTGCTCGCGCGCCGCGGCAGCCGCGTGGTGCGCGGCCCGCTGGTCCAGCGCGTCGGCGAGTCGAGCGCCACGATCGTCGTCGAGACGGATCTGCCGGCGGGCGCGGAGCTCGCGTGGGGCGCGACGCCGGCGCTGGGGCAGCGGGCGGCCGCGGTGGTCGAGGGCGGCGGGCGCCGCCACCGCTTCGACCTGCGCGGGCTACCGGTCGACGCCGCGGTCCACTACCAGGTCACCGTCGACGGCGTGGCCGGGCCGTCGCACACGTTCGCGACCGCGCCGCGCGCCGGCGACGTCTTGCGCTTCGCGGTCTACGGCGACGTGCGCGGCGGCCACGCGACGCACGCGAAGCTCATCGCCGCGATGACCGCCGAGTCGCCGGACATGGTCGTGGCGTCGGGCGATCTGGTGATGCGCGGCTCCGACGAGGCCGACTGGCAGCGCTTCTTCGAGGTCGCGGGTGGGATCATGGCCACGACGCCGTTCTACTCGTGCGTCGGCAACCACGACGTCGGCAAGGCGGGCGATCTGGCGCGACGGTTCGGCGACATCTTCGCCTTGCCGGATGGGCCGGTCGATCGTCCGGTGCACGGCGGCTGGTACAGCTTCGACGTCGCCGGGATCCACTTCGTGATGCTGGACTCGAACGCGTACGAGGAGCCGGCGCAGCGGCGCTGGCTCGAGGAGGATCTGGCGGCGGCGAGGAAGGCGAAGGCGCGCGCGATCTTCGTGGTGACGCACGACGGGCCGTTCGCGCGCGGGCTGCACGGCGGCAACGCGATCGCGCAGAAGGAGTACGTGCCGATCATGGCCCGGCACGGCGTGACGCTCGTGTTCTCGGGGCACGACCACCTGTACCAGCGCGGGCGACAGGGCGACATCGATTACGTGGTCTCGGGCGGCGGCGGCGCGCCGCTGTATGCGATCTCGTGCGGGGTGAAGGGGCGGAGGAAGTGCAAGGAGGACGACGGGATGCAACACGTCGCGAGGGAGCATCATTACGTGATGGTGTCGGTGTATCCGGGGCATGTGGAGCTGTGTCCCAAGCTCGTCGATGGGACGCCGCTGGAGGCGTGTACGACGTACAGGTTGGGGCGGGCGCGGTAGCGGGGGAGAGGGAGAAGGAGAGGGAGAAGGAGAGGGAGAAGG